>PJEL010000002.1_pt1 | contig 302779 bp, 268 predicted proteins | sample 1853271 | NCBI WGS metagenome assembly PJEL01 (sample SAMN08108733, study PRJNA415343) | Invertebrate metagenome, whole genome shotgun sequencing project. | host: Globobulimina | place: Sweden: Gullmar Fjord | collected 2015-08 | reverse complement strand
ATTCATTTGGTTATTGTGATAAATGGAATCCGTTTTATGCGGCAATTATGGATTACAATGCACCAATAACTAACAAAATAAGATCTATTAAGGTCTGAGGGATAACAGATGAGTAAAGCGAAAATCGGTATTGTGACAGTAAGTGATCGTGCTAGCGCAGGTGTTTACGAAGATATTTCTGGCCAAGCAATTATCGATACGTTGAATGACTACTTAACATCGCCTTGGGAGCCTGTATACCAAGTGATCCCTGATGAGCAAGACGTAATTGAAGCAACGCTTATCAAGATGGCTGATGAGCAAGATTGCAGCCTTATTGTAACGACTGGTGGTACTGGCCCTGCAAAGCGTGATGTAACACCGGAAGCAACAGAGGCTGTATGTGACCGTATGATGCCAGGTTTCGGCGAGCTAATGCGTACTGAATCATTGAAGTTTGTACCGACAGCGATTTTATCACGCCAAACGGCGGGTCTTCGTGGTGATAGCTTGATTGTAAATCTACCGGGCAAGCCAAAATCTATCCGTGAGTGTCTGGATGCGGTATTCCCTGCTATACCTTATTGTATCGATTTGATGGAAGGTCCATTCCTTGAATGTAACGAGGAAGTGATTAAACCTTTCCGTCCTAAGCAGAAGTAATGACTTCAGCTTAACTAATTTGCAAATCGGTAGCCTCATGGCTACCGTTTTTATATGAGGGCAGTATCGTGAAATATAGAGCCATGATTATCGCTTTGGGTTTATTCGTTTTCCCCGTTCATGCTAGCTGGGACAAAATAAAAGATTCTGCATCTGATTTAGGTAGCGCAATCGGTGATACCAGCAAAGATGCATGGGATAGTGTATCTGACTTTTCGAAAGAAACATGGGAATCTGGTGAAGCTAAACTAAATGAGATGTTAGAACCAGAGACTCCTGAAGAAGCTCGAAAAGCATTGAATACAATGTCTGATACTGCACTTGCTCGATTATTTGATAAGCAACCCTCGGCAAAGCGGTTGTTTGATTCGGCTTATGGCTATGCTGTTTTTGATTCCCGTAAATTCTCATTGATGCTGCATACTAACCAAGGAGCAGGTGTCGCGGTAAATCGTAAGACAAGCAAACGTACCTACATGAAAATGTTTGGTGCGGGATTGGCAGCAGGGCTTGGTGGAAAGTTCTACCAGCAAATCATCTTTTTCGAAGATCAAAAAACATTTGATGGTTTTGTAAAAGATGGCTGGGAGGCTACATCAGAAATGGGTGCTGTTGCGGGTACTGAAAGTGCAGAATTAACCGCGAAGTATAATGGTGGAATGGCTATTTACCAAATAGGTGAAAAAGGTTTGCTGCTTGATGCAAACGTGTCTGGTTCTAAGTATTGGATTGATACCGATTTAACGCAATGATAAGTCGCTTTTTAAACTTGATATTAAAATTCATGAGATAAGTGAAGCAAGAATAAAGGCTTCACTTATCTGAGAATTAAAGAAGAATTATTAGCCATTTGTAGTTCTTAGAAACTATTTTTGATTCTTGGCTATATTAACTGGCTGAGCTAACGCTTTCGGAAAGTGTCTACTTTCGGCTAATTGTTCAGCAACTCGAACAACATCTTCAGTGTTAAGAGCATGCGTCACTTGAAATTGTTCTTCACGTGACAATAAGCTTGCGAATATATCTTTAGTGATCAGGCTTTCTTCTACCAGTTTGTCTAAAATAGCATCTGCTGCAGATATAGCCGACGACGCTTTCACAATTTCAGAGCGGGCGTAATGTTGATCTTCGAAAGAAACATCTGCTGCACGTAATGTTGGGTCATTCCCCGGAATTTGCTGTGCACCAAAAAGAGGGTTTCCACCCACAATAGCATCATCAAACGTTGGAACAAATTGTGCCATGTGATTGATTGCTCGTTGCGTTCGAGCTGTTACTTCAAACGGTTTCCACTGTGTTTTAAGCTTACTAATGAAGTGTTCTTCAAGTTTTGGCTGAGCACTTTGCTTTGTTGAACTGACTAGCCCTTTTTTGAATAAGGTTATGTCTTCAGTCATTCCATGAAGCTGGAAGTATCCATCAGGGTAGGGCGTTAATTGCGCCATACCATTGGGTGTTCCACGTTCGCCATGAAAAATCACCTCAGGCCAAATACCTTCACATGCAGGCCATTGAGTGACATAAGCAGCTTTAAATTCAACCATGCGGTTTCGTGTAATGGCTGCCATATCATCTAATGATCCTGTTCGATAGCCACAAGCATTTACGAGATAATCAACAGTTACATTATCTGTTTGATGGTCATTAAGTTGTTCATTAAAGTGTTGAAAGGAAACATTCCAAGTTTGTTGGTTCTCACTATTATTTTTTTCTATATTCGTTACTTTGGCGTTAGTATAAACCGTACAGGCTGGTAATTTTGCAAAGGCTAGAGATGCTGTTGCGGCAATTCTAAAGATGCTTAATCCGTATTCTTGCACCATGATAATGGGGTATTTGAATTCATTTAAATTCAAATTTTTAGCCACTGGAACCATCCAATCATCCAGTGAAACTGGCATTAACGGTAAACTTTTAGCTGCCAGATTTATCAAATCTTGTTGTTGATAAATTTTAAAATACTCATCTGGGTTACCAAGTACAGCATTGCCTGTGTCCTGCTCGATGAGTTTTTTATAGACATTTTTAAGTAACTTTAAGCGCGGTAATAATGTATCAGGATTACCTGAATCGCGTAATGGCACAGCGATAACGGTTGGTCGGATGTTTGCGGTATGAGGAAAAACACGTAGTGTATCTATCGATTGGCGAAGCAATGTGACGCATTGTTCGTCCGATATTTCGCGATATAAATTACCTCCTGCATGTAAATGACATATAGGAGGACCATTCACTAAGGTCGTGCCTTCTTCGAATAAAGTCACTGGTATGCCAAGTTCGGCTAAACGAAGTGCTACGGTTGAACCGGCAACACCACCTCCTACAACACCAACGGTGATTTTAGTTTTTATTGAGCCATCGATGTTTTCAAAAGGTGTATCTGAAACATTTACATTCATATTCTACTTGTCTGTGATCAAATCAAACACGGTCATATTAAGGGGTATTCTACTTGGCATTAATCATGTTTAAAACTGTTTCGACAGTTGTAATTGTTAAAAAATGTACTTTTAGCGGTAAGAAAACGATATTAGCCAATAAACGTGCAGTGAAACTCGCTTTTTTGTTTTTAATGACTTGCTAACGATAGGGGAACTCGAGGGTTACTCATGTATTAAGCTTAAATAAAGTAGGTGAATACACTGAATTGTAAGTACTTTTTGTAATGTTTCAAATCAGCTGTAAATAATTGATAATTAAGTTAATAAGCTTCAAGTAATTGCAAAAATAAAGTATAGAACAATAATAACTATCGTGCTGAAATGATTTAAGAAAAATTGAACTATATGGAAGAAATAGAAAGTCGGCTTGTAAAAAATAAGAACTGAGCCTAATAGTGTACATGGTAGTGGCACTAAAATAATAAAAGGATTGAAAAATGTCTAAAATGAATTACATACTCCCACTTGCGTTACTCATTTCTGGTGTAGTAAATGCTGCAACAGAAAACCCGTGGTATGCAGGTGCTCGAGTCGGCGGTACGAGTTACAGCGGCCTCTCTATTGATAGTAGATCAAGTGACATTGATAAAGAGGATTGGGGAGGTGGTGCATTCTTAGGGTATAACATTGTGCCGTGGTTTGCTGTTGAAGGTGGTTATACTTACCTGGGTGAAATGGACTTTAATGCTGACGATGCATCAATTGAGCAGCAAGGTATTGATCTTGTAGGCAAGTTTACATGGAATGTAACTAACTCAATTGATTTGTTTGCTAAAGCGGGTGGTTTCTATTACTTCACCGATGGCAGCGGTGCAATTAGTGGCTCTGATGACGGTATTATTGGTACTGCTGGTGTAGGTGCTGAATACTTCTTTAATAAGAACCTATCGGCACGTCTTGAATATCAATATTACAATGATCTAGAACTTAAAGATGCTAGCTGGGATACTCATTTCTATGGTATTAGCTTAGTGTATGGCTGGGGCGCTCCTGTACCAGTTGCTGTTGTTGAACCAGAGCCTGAACCAGCACCTGTTCCAGCTATGGTTCAAGTAGAACCAATCACGGTTGCACTGCCGTTTGCATTTGATAGTGATACATTATCTCAGCAAGACATTGATCAGTTACAGCCTATTGCGCAGCGTTTGGTTAACTTCCCAGAAACGGAACTATTTGTTATCGGTCACACTGATAGCCGTGGTGCAGAAGCGTATAACCAAAACCTATCTGAAGAACGTGCAGCAGTGGTTGCTGGTTATTTAGCAACACACTTTGGTATTGAACAGAGTCGAATTCAGGCGCAAGGTCGTGGTGAGCTAGAGCCAGTTGCAGCGAATGATACAGAAGATGGTCGTGCTCAAAACCGTCGTGTAGAAGTATTTACACCTGGTTTTGAGATGGAAGGTCAGTAACAAATTTTAACTGTAGCTTTCTAACAATAAAAAGCACCTTAGGGTAATGTTGATCAGTTGAACGATCCTATGAGCCTGACATAATCCGGAATCAGTAACTGATTCCGGATTTTTTATGTAACTTTCAGGCGCTCTTGCTTCCGTTTCTCTTAATAATCGTGCTGACTTTCAAAGTCTGGTAGGTGTTCTTGAGCCTACTTCATTTTGATTGGCGGGATGTTTGCTTTGGCTGATATTGGACTAAAATTCCCAATCATCGGTATTGGGTTTGGGCACCCCTTCATGACACTGATAACAATCGATTTGTTGTTGTTCATAATACTGGTGGTCATCATCATTGCCTCCCTTGTAGGGAAGTACGCCATCAGGAAGTTGGTGGGCTATGCCCTTGTGGCAATCAATGCAGGTTTTATTTCGTTGTTGTGCATAGGTGTGAACCAGGCCGCTACGGCTTTCTTGAAATGCGATATCCATGGCATTGAAGTTGTGGCAATTACGACATTCACGGGAATTGGTTTGCTCCATGCTTTGCCAGACATGCTGGGCCAATTCTAATCGCTTAAGGTTAAATTTTTCAGGCGTATCAATCGTGCCGATAAGTTTTTGGAATAATTCCCGAGAGGCAAATATTTTTCTTAGCAGCATATGTTGCCACTCTTTTGGGACATGACAATCGGGACAGGTGGCTCTTACTCCCGATCGATTATTATAATGTATGGTGTCGATATATTCCGTATAAACATTTTCCTCCATTTCATGGCAACTAATACAAAAATTCATATCGTTAGTTACTTCAAGCGCCGTGTTGAATGCCCCCCAGCACACCACACCGATGAACATAAAAAAAAGGGCGACGCCAACGGTGCTGCCAAAAACAATTTTACGATGCAATAGTCTTTTGCAAAGGTTAAACATTCTCTTGAGTCCGCAGGTTGCGATCCGGCTGTTCTTTGCTGTTAATTACAATGGGGCTGATCTCAATGGCTTTAGGGCTGGTAATACAGGCTTCTCGACATAATCCACAACCGACACAGTTCTCTTGTATGATGCTGGGTTTTTCATTCTGCCAGACTAAAGTGTCGGGGATTGTGCAGCTGCCTTTACAGGCTCCACATTCAGGTCCGGAGTAGGGCAAACATGTAGTACTGTTGACGGTGGCTTTGGCCATAGGAGGGCAATCCTGCGCATCAGGACGTTTTTTATCTTCTGCTGATCTTACGGATGTTTCCGTAGAATTTTCTGTTTCATCCGTATTATCCTTTTCATCTATTTTATTTATCGGAAATACCAGCGCTTTCTCATTACAGGCCGTTACACATGGCCAGTCAGCACAGAGGTGACAGCCTTTATTAATAATATCCATCGCTGGCGTTCCAGCAACATCAGCACCGCGTTTCAGTGGTAAAGGAAAAATGACTTGGTGTGGGCAGGCACTGATACAATCGCCGCAACGGCTGCAGTTGATTAATAAATCCAGCTCTTGCTCGGAAAAAGGAGGTCGGATCCAGCCCTTCGCTTTATCAATCGCTTTTTGTTCGATAATATCGTTGCCAGTCTGGACCATTTTTGCAAAGCTATGTTTAAAAAAACTCCGGCGATCCATTGGATTATCTTTATTCACGATACAATTCCTTCTACATTCTCATGGTCATCGGTTGTACAAGCATCCACAGATTAATGCCGGAAATTAGTGCTGCGAACAACAGCATGGGCAGTAACTGTATGCCTCGGGCTGTAAATAGATGACTTCCCCGATGACGAATGACCTGTACGGAAATAAAGAAACCAGCGGCCATTAACAGACCTTGCAAGGCGAATAACATATCTTCTGGGATCATCATTGCCATATGACGTATGTGTTTTTCCATCATGCTTAATGGCTGGGTATCAATACCCAGTGGATTGCTAAGTAATTCTGTCCAGTTACTGCTTTCACGAATAAAGTGATTCAGGTTATGGGCAATATGGTAGGAAAAGGCTAACGGCAGTGAGACAAAAGCAAAGCCGGAGAATAACTTTTTAAAACTGACCCCGGCAGTTTTATCGCATAATTTTGACGTTAACCAGATGCTCACACCATACAATAAAATGGGCAGTAGTAAGCACGCTATCAGACCAATGGTAAAACTCAAAAGGAGCTGGTCGCTGTCATTAATCTTTTGCGCTATCTGACTAATATAGATTTGCCAGTGGTCAAGCATGGTTAAGCCGTGAAAAATGGTCAGAGCCAAAAGGATCAACATGAAGAATGCCTCATCCGTATGAGGACGGGCATCGTTGATCGCCTCGCTACTTGGTGAGCGTAGCCGCCAGCTAATATTGTGAGAGGGACAACTTTGCGTACAATTCCCGCAGGAGGTGCAATAGGTATTTTCTTGTAACCGTCCCATGATCTGCTGGGTTGGACAGGGGGCTATTTTCTCTGAACCGTAATAACACTCTAATGTCTTACAGCTTCTGCAGGTATCACTATTTATGGGGCGCAATGCCACTGGTGCTAGCTGAGAATAGGCGCCGACGGTTCTGCCAACCGGACACATATAGCGACAAAAAGCTTTGCCTTCAAACAGTGCCAGAGCCGTGGTTGCCAAAATGACCATCGCCAGTGCCAGTAATGCTGTAGCATAAGGGCTGGCTACAATACCAACACCTAATTCAAGCCAGGTAAAACCGATAAATAATAGGCTGGCAGGCCAGATGTTACGCAGAACGTTGGGTACTCTCAGTTGCAGCCTGCTGTTAGAGTTGGAGTGATGCCATAGCTTGTGATTGACCAGCCAGCTGGCGATATTATCCCAGGGGCAGATAGCGCACCAGACTGACCCACTGAACAATATGGCGATAATGATACCCGTCCACCAGAAATTCCAGGTCAATGTCGTTGCAAGATTACGTTCAACAATCGGGGTGCCCCATAACCCAGCAACTACAATCAAAACAAATAGAAGCGCAAATACTATTTTAAGTAGCAAGAGCGGCCAGGTGTGTTGGCTTATATACTTAAAAAATGTCCCTACTATGGGGACATGGGCTAATGATGTGCTGGCAGTGGTTGCGTGACTTGGCGCTTTACTTTTTAAGGCCCATAAACCTAACAGTAACATACTAATGCCAATGATGATGGCCAGCTCAATGGGTAAGCCTGGATGGGTCATAATCATGATATTTGCTTCCCCTGCTGAATTTTAGAACGTGCAATACGTTTACGTTGCACTATGTTTATGCTGATCAAGAAAAAGATTAAAAGACCAATAGCTGCCCCTATTGGGCCAACAGAATTGCCTGAGCCAACCTGAAGTGGAAAGTCTATTTCGTAAGGTTCGCCATCCGCTTGAAAATGAGCACTAATAATATAGTCACCCGCTTTTTTGAATAAAAAACCTTGCCGGTAAACCCCATCATCTATTTCTTGTAAACCGATAGTTTCATTGGGTTCTCTGCTACCAAACCAACGGTCATCACGAACAGAAAAAGTAATTGATGTATTCAGTGTCTGGCCGTTATCAATACGTGTGGCGTATAAGTTAACCCGTCCCAGATCATTCGGTTTGGGGAAGGCAGGAAAAACCATGTAGGTGATGAAATAATTACCGATCTGAGTTTCAACAGCCATACTGGGCGGGGTATTCGAGTCTTCATTTAGGCTATATGAAGGACGTCCCAATACATGGTGACTATAACTCGGGATACTGAGCATCAGGAAATAACAGCAAAATAATAAGCTAACAGTGTGCTTTAACATCATTGACCACCTATTTATACAATAGCATCGGCTTCTTTTATTACACGTATTGGTAAACTCGGGTGGGGGCAGACTTCAACACATAAACCGCAACCGACACAGTCATCATTAACGACAGGACGGTACATATTGGCAAATTCAAAACTAATAGCCGTCTCACCCAAAGGACAAATTGAGACACAGGCGCCACAAATACCTCGGTCAACCCAGGGATAACAGGCTAAACGTTCTATTTGAGCACGGCCCATGTTTACTTTTCTTGTTTCTGTGACAGTTAGAGCATTCGTTGGACAAACTTCCATGCATTTGCCACATAAAATGCACGCCCTTAGGGCGGGTTCTATGTAGGGAGTATTGGCATTATTGGCATCGTCAAGGTGGTAAAACTGAATACAGGCAGGGGGGCAAACTTCTGCGCATAAGCTACATCTGATGCACGCCTTTTGAAAATCAATGTCATCATTTAATGCACCGGGTGGTCTTAATTTGTCATGGTTTAACTGAGATTTATTCAAAGAGGCTAACTGATTCTTTTCTGGCATGAGCATACGGCCGATACCATAGGGAACAGCCGCAATGGCGGTCAGCCAGAGTGATTTAAATATGCGGTAAAGAAATGATCGTCTGTCTATTGCTCTTCTGTCCATGATCGATCCTCAATCGTTGAGGTTTTTTACTTCGATATCACCAAGCCTGTTATCACTTTGGTTTTTTCGATAGTGACGGCTGCGGTGACCATTCCCTTGATATTTATAGTCTTTTATCGAAAAAGCAAACGTCATCGCATTTTTAGGGCAGACCGAGATGCAGGCTGCACAATTATTGCATTCTTGCCCGAAGTCATCCTCCATTGGATTGAGGCCAAACTCACAAACGGCATTACATTTAGAGCAGTCATTACACTTCTCAACAATACGCCTGATACGAAATACCCGATAACGACCAAGTAGTGAATACAGCGCACCCCCCGGGCATAGGTATCGACAAAAACCCCGCTTAGCAACGAGTAAATCAAATAACAAGGTGAGAATGAAAAAGAGTGTTCCGCCTCCGAACCCCGACAGAGCAATAGAAAAATATAATTCCCGACCAATCACAGCTGGTGGATAAATACTGGCAAAAATAATGCTGCCTGTCAGAGCTGACAGTACGATGCCAACGATCAGAACTAGGTACTTAAACATTCTGTTAAAACGCCGATTCCCCGTTCGTATGCCGATCTTGTTAAGCCAAACAGCCATATTGGTGTTTAGTTCATATAAAAAAGTCGCAGGACAAATCCAGCCGCAGAAAAATCGCCCAAATAGCAGAGTAAAGATAATCGGGATCATTGCCGTAAGGGCGAATGGCCAGTAAATTTCGATTCCAGCCGCAATTTGCCCGACGAGTGCCAATGGATCCGTAAACTTCAGGCCAAATAACTGACCAGACCATGTTGTCCCCTTTATTGCATCAAGCTCATGCTCAGGATCGCTGACTAAAGGGGCGGTAATAAATGCCATGGAATCATAGAGAAATTTTTCTGAGCCAGTTAAATGGTTGTAGCCCTGTGCCGCAACAAAATGTTGGTAAAGACTAAGCAGCGGGATCAAAATCAACATTAAAAAAACAATGACCAGGCATAACCAGCGTAATTTATTCAGATGACGCCAAAGAAAGAATGGCTGGCTTATTTTTCCCGCCGATTGACTTTGGTGCTTAAGATCCATCTCATCCGACATTACGATCTCCTCAAGGCATCTAATGTATGACTTGGTATAACTTTTATTGCTTGTGGAATCTGAATGCAACTGCGTTCGCACAGGCCACACCCGACACAAGCGTCGAGTACTTCAGGTTGCTCCATGAAGCCAACTTTTATCGCAACATCTGATAGTGGACAGGCCCGGTAACAGACCCCACAAGATTTTCCCTGCCAAGATAAGCACAGCTGTTTATCAACCCGAGCAACCCCCATATTTGCTTGTTGTACAATGGGTTCCAATTGACGTTTTATCGGCTGAATTGCCCCTGTTGGACAAACATCGCCACATTTCATACATAAAATGCAGGCCTTTTCTCGTGGTGTAATATAGGGGGTACCATGAGACTCAAGTCCATTTTCGGAGTCAAAAAACTTGATACAGTTATTAGGACAGATTTCTGCACATTGATTGCAGCGTATACAGCGATTGATGAAATCTTCTTCTTTGAGTGCCCCTGGGGGACGTAAATAACGTTGGGTGAACTGTTTTGCTTTAAAAGCGGCCTTAACCAACGACGTTTTAAAGAAAACACCTGCGGAGGCTAATAAGCTAAGCTGCCTTAGAAAACGTCGTCTATTCAAATGACTACCTCTATACCCATGTTGCCTCAAGGTGCTTGGGTATAAATAACCACAAACTCCCCAAAGACATTAGTACTCATACACCAAAATTCACTATTCCACTACAGGTATGAAAGTACTAATGCCTTGCGCCTAATTCGTTGACCGTGACAAAGACTCTGCCACGGTATTGCTGCTATATTTTTTCTATCCGGCAAGCCAGCTTTTTAAAGTCGACCTGTCCGGATACAGGATCCCAGCAACGGTTACTGATGCCATTTGCCAGCCATTTGTTTTTCTTGGGATCGGCACTGTCTGCCACTGACAGATTCCAAGGACCAAACATATAACCGCGCGGTACACTGTTTCGAGCGGGTTTCACTAAACTATCCGTGCCGCCGACCTGTGCTCTGGCTTCTAACGAACCTCTACGGCTCACAACACGCACCCATTCACCATCTTTAATCCCGAGATCTTTGGCATCTTCTGCATGCATTTCGACATACATCTCTGGCACCAGTCGTCGCGTTGTAGGGCTACGGTTTGATTTGGCAGTATGGAAGTGCTCATAAACCACGCCGAGACCCATCCAGTATGGGAATTTGTCCTTAGGAACGTTTTGCCATGACTGGCCCCTGAATTCTTCATCAGGGAGATCCGGTGTTAAGGCCATATCTCGGGCTTTAATAATTAAATCTTGATTATCAATGGTGTAATGATCTTTTTTGACACCAAATTCCATCAATTTCTTGGTGATCTCCTTACGTTGACTATAATCCTGCTGGCACAGTTTCATATGTACCTTGCCGTCTTTAGTTCGGAAGTAGCCATAGGGGCGATTTTCCCATTGACCTTCCTGCATCATGTAACGGCGTTGTGTGCCACCATTTTTCGCTGCTTCATAGTTAGGGGCCGGCCACTGTATACCGCGCAGGGTTTTAAGCTGTTCATATGGGCTGATGCCGTCGAGTTTTTCACGATCCAGGATCCCAGTGAGATCAGCATCCGTTCCCACAGAGGCACGACAAACATCCCTGAAGACTTCTTCGGCATCGTATTCGCCGTCTTTTCCTCGCTTATAAGGAAATATTTTATCGCCATCCATCCCCAGTAACTCAGCTATTTCCTTACCTTTATCAATCACCATATCCATATCAGGACGGCAACCTTTAGGCCCTTGCGCTGCTTTTTCTGTAATATTGATCCGACGCTCCGAGCTAATATAAACGCCGTTGACTTCGCCCCAGGTACATGCAGGGAAGATCACATCAGCATAAAGATTGTTCGGCGCATGGCGATAGATCTCCTGCACGACGTTAAAGGTTTTTGCCAGTGCTGGGCGCACCAGATTGTATTGATCAGGTAAGTCAATATGGGTCGCATAAACCAGGAACATGGCTTTAAGATCGTCTTTGAGGGCACGTTCCATCATCCCCACGGCATAACCGGGATTGGGTGAACTGGCGGCATTATCTAGGTTTTTCTCTGGTACCCGCCACATTTTAGCCATATGGGCGCGATGTTTGAGATTACCTAAACCTTCATTAAAGGGCAGGCGTCCGGTCAGCCCACCGGTAAAACGTTCACCCATCGCATTCGGCTGGCCAGTCATAGAGAACGGGCCGCACCCCGGTTTGGCTAGGTTACCGGTTAATGTTAACAAGTTAATAATAGAGATAACATTGTGCTGACCATGAATGTGTTGGTTATAGCCAATGCCCCACATGATGATGACACCGCCATACCCTTCACCCTCTTGCTTGCCCTTGCTGCGTGCGAGTCGCTTGCGGGTTGCATCGGCAAACATTGCGGCAACGCGACGGATTTTTTCTGGTGAAACATCATGGTTGACGCCACCCATGCGATCTTGAACTTGCTCTGGGCTATAATTCCTTTTAACGCCATCAACATATTCTTGCCAGCCGGTCACATGCGCTTTGAGGAACTTCCAGTCGATAACGTCGTCATGCTCTTTAAGTAATACATGAGCGATTGCATTCAAAAAACTGATGTCACCATTGAGCAGCGGCACATGAACATTGTTCTTGTCGTTGATGTCGGCATAACCCTTATTGGTTCCGGTGGCACGGGGATCAACAACGACAGTTGGGATATCCTTTTTCTTTTTATGATCGGCAATACGCCAGAAAATAATCGGGTGTGACTCTCGGGCATTATGACCAAAATGCATCACCATGTCGGCTAATTCGATATCATCGTAAGCCAGTGGTGGGGTATCTGAACCTAAAGTAGCAAAATAACCCGTTACTGCTGACGTCATACACATACGCGCATTCGCTTCAATGGTGTTGGAACCCAGTACTCCTTTCATAAACAGGTTTTCTAGGTACTGGCCTTCCATTGTTAGCTGACCAGAACCATAAAGGGAGATGGAGTTTCCCGAGTATTTCTTGGCAAAATGAGCGATTTTACGAGCGACCATATCAGAAGCATCATGGTAGGGTACCCGGATAAAATGCTCTTCATCAAACGAGCCTTTGGTTTTACTTATATATTCAATATCACCGTGATCCGGTTTATTCCATTCGTCCCACACATCCTTGCGCACATACGGGTCACCTTCCATGCGGTCAACATACATTGGCTCTGCTGCCGTTAATCCTTTGATACACTGCAAACCATAGTTTGTTGGGTGATCTTTATCTGGGCGCATGGAAACAATTTTACCATTCTCCACCTGGATAATTGTGCCACAACCGACGCCACAATATGGGCATTGTGCTAAAGCTGTGGTTCTTTTGGTGGGCTCCCCAGTTAGTGGTGCAGCTTCTAGCTCGGGGTTATGTGCCACAAACAATCCAGCACCCGCTGCGGTACTTGCAATAAATCCACTACCTTTCAAAAAATTTCGGCGTGATACTTTATTTCGCTTCATGGTATATAACTCCTTTACTTACCTAATGTGCGCATATAACTAATGATATCTTCGATTTCTGTTTCACTTAGATTTGCCAATCCGTCCGGCCCAGAAAATGGCAACATGCGGGTATTGGAACGACCGTTTTTGATGGTTTCGCGAATAAAGCCATCGCTTGCCTTACTTAAAAAGCCGATCTTCCCTATGGCTGAACCAGAGCCGCCAGCAAGGTAACCATCCCCTTTAATGCCGTGACAGGTCGCGCAGATATCTCTGAACCATAATTTCCCCTTACGAGGGTCGCCCTGTGCTGCTCTTTGTGCCTCAACAGCAGCAGAACGGTTTGGCAGGGTTTCATGGCTGCGTAAATAGGTAACAATGGCGCTAATGCCGTCACGATTAAGATGAGCGTAAGGGGCCATGGCAGTCCCTTTTCGACCATCACGAATTGTGGACATCAGGAACTTGTCGGAGGAAATTGAAAGTAACTCAGGATTGGATAAAGATGGGGCAAACCCCGGTTTGCCAATCGCATCTGGCTGGTGGCAAAAAACACAGTTCTGATTATAAAGCGTTTCACCTTCTTTAATTTTTTCGTTATCTGCCGCAAAACTAAATGAACCAAATAGTAAATTGACACAGAAGGCCATCAACGAAATAAAATAAGTATTTTCCCTATTCACGATCTGCTCCTTTATTTATTTTTAAAATAAATATAGTCAATGTTTTGTCTTGCGCAATCTTATTATTTTATTAGAAGCGGTTGTTATTAAATGGAGATGGTTATTATTAAGAAGGGGTGGTTGTTTTATGAACTGTCTAATTTTTAAGGTTTTTCCTAATGAATAATTAACCCAGTCAGTTATATTATCTTGTAAAAAGAAGATGATTCCATATGCTTAATTATAAATTTATCAATCAATTACAAAGAATAGGTTGTTTCTTGGTGTTATATTGATGTTGAGGTTGAGTATGCTGGTAACTGATAATAGAGGGTAGACGTCTGTTTAATTTGCTGGTTTTAAATATTGATCTAGATCATCTGAATGTAAACTGTTGCCTATTTATTTATTAATGAAAGCTATTATTAAGAGTTCTCAGTATGTTTTAATTCCACCATCAAGTTTTATTATTTATTTTTCTTTACCCCGTTGTATATTACAAAGGATTGGGAAATACGGTTTTGTCACAAAGTTATGTTAAGTACATCCACTTAATGTTAACCACAAAGCCAACCACTGCATCACCAGAGATGCAGTAAGTTGGACTGTCATGAAGTAGGGAAGGTTAGCCAAGTTCGAAGAATTGAACTTGTTTCAATACTTGCTTGCTAACCTGATTCATTTCATCACTGCAGCTTGCTGTTTCGGCACAAATGGTTGCTGATTTTTGAGTTAATTCTTGTACAGTATGCATGTTACCGCTGATCTCAGTTGCGACAGCACTTTGTTGCTCAGCGGCCGTGGCAATTTGCTGAGTCTGATCATTGACTTGATGAATCAACTCTAGAATGTCTTCAATCATCTGGTTACTTTCTACCACTTTGCCTTCAGCTGAGGTGGCAATTTCAGTGCTGTCAAACATCATTTTAACTGCATTTTCACAAGCTGAACTGAGTTGATTCAGCATGGCTTCGATTTCATTCACTGATGATTGCGAACGTTGAGCAAGGCTTCTTACTTCATCGGCAACAACAGCGAATCCACGTCCTTGTTCACCAGCTCGTGCAGCTTCAATGGCTGCATTGAGGGCAAGCAGGTTTGTTTGTTCAGCAATATTACGAATCACATCGAGGATACTTTCGATTCTTGTTGATTCGTCTTTTAGCAGGCCAACGACATTGGCAGTTTCATTCAGATTACCAACCAGTTTAATAACGGCGTCTTTGGTCTGATTTGAAGAATCGATCCCTTTGTTCGCCAGTACCGCCATGGTATCTGAAGTTTGCGCCGATTCAGAAGTATTGTCGGCGATATTCATGCTGGTGATCGTCAATTCTTCAATGGCCGTTACAACCTGTACAGTGTGATCAGACACTTCAGAAGCTGAAATTTGAATATTATTATTAGCTTCTAGTAGTGTTTGACTATTGGTATCGACAATCTGCGTCGAGCTATTGATAGCAGAAAGTGTATTGTTCAGGTTTTGAATCGTGGTATTCAATGCACGGCTGAGTTCGGCTATTTCATCTTTTCCGTCAACAACACACGACACATTCAGTTTGCCTTTGGCCAGTGCGTGCGCAGTATCCATTACATGCTTAATACTATTAGTGATTTTTTTTGATAAAAATTGACTAAAGATTACAGCGATGGCGACTGAAATGATGATGGATAAATAGAAGACATAATTAGCATAACTGATTGCATTATTGGCGTTCTTATTTGCGGTATCCGCTGCACTATAATTCATTTGTTGAAAATCATTAAAGAACTCGTTAAGGGCGGAATATGCATCACGGTAATCTGAGAATACAGAAAAAGGGGCTTTATTATCTGGCGCATTTTCCATTGCCTTAATGAAAGCCGATGAATTGTTCTGAAAAGTTGTTACTACTTGCCTAAGTTTAGTCGTAGTCGTTGCATCACCGGCAAAGTCTTTGGATAAGGCATTCAATAACTGCGGGGTATCCGCCATGTTTTTATTAATGCTCGACACATAGCCATCAACCTGATTTGAAAGGTTCAGCAAGTAAGCAATCTGCAATCCTCGAACATTCAACATAATCTCGGTTTGCGTATCTTTGACTTCTTCAAATAACAATGAAACCGCGAAGTTTTGTGTATAGAATTGATTGAAATTGTTAGCAATTCGATCATTGGCTGATTTGATAAAAAGCAATGAGATAGCAAAGATTGACAAAATCACGCCAATCAAAAGATAGAACTTTGTTCTTATTGTTAAGTTATTTATGTTCATAACAGCCAACTGTAAAGAGTGGTTAATCTAGGAAAGAGTGGTTGAAAATTGCACTACATATATGCGTATACGGCTTAAAACTGCGAGATTCGAGTGTGACAATCGCTAGAGATATGCAGTTATCGCTTTAGGGTATGCTCTCTTGTTGTTATAGCGGCCGTAATATTAATAACTTTAGAGATACTTAGAAGGGTAAAGCAATGCCGCTCACATTAATTGAACGGCATTACTCAGTGTTAGTCGTAATGTCTATAACGTACAGCTTTGTCGCTTTGTGTTTGTTGCTGACAGTTGAGCTATTTCAGCTTTTAAATCATCAATACGCGTTGCATGAGATGGGTGAGTTGATAGTAACTCTGGAGGCTGATTTCCTCCCGATGCTTTCGCCATATTTTTCCATAGCTCAACACTTTGGTATGGGTCAAACCCTGACTCAGCCATTAACCTTAATCCAATAATATCTGATTCAGATTCTTGTGCTCGTCCATAAGGCATAAGTACGCCATATTGAACACCTAAGCCTAAACCAGCCATTGCTGCACCTTGGTATTGTGTACCGCTCATTGCAATATTGGTAAGCTCTAAACCTGCATTTGCGAGCTGGCTACGAGATAACCTTTCATTACTATGCTGCGCCATTACATGCCCAATTTCATGACCAATAACAGTTGCTAATTGATCTTGATTTTTAGCAACGTTAAGTAACCCTGTGTAGACGCCAATTTTACCACCAGGGAGAGCAAATGCATTAACTTGGTCGCTATCAAAAACAACGACTTCCCATTGGTCAAAGTCCGGCTGTGGACCTAATTGTGTTGTGATTGCGCTTGTAACGCATTGAACGTATTGGTTAGTTTTAGCATCAGTGTTGATCTTCTCTTGCTTTTTCAATTCTTCAAATGACTGAGCACCAAGCTGAGACATATCGTTACTCGAAAAAAGCAAAACTTGCTGGCGGCCAGTGGGAGAACTCGAGCACGCAGTAAGAGTAAGTGACGATGCTATTAATATCGTTAAAAATAGAGGATGCTGTAGTTTCATATGAATGACTCCTTCCATTCTTTAATTATAAATTATGTGTCTATTATGACGTGACTATCGATACCCAAGTTACCTCAAGATGCTCGTATCAGCGAGAATTTGTTGTGCTCTAGGCAAGGCGCTTATTTAATTGTTATTTATATGCATATTGAATGGCTGGTGGTAATTCGATGGAATTAAGAAGGTTAACTGGTATTCTATCTACAGAGTAGAACCGAACGTTAGGTAAATTAATGACAATTTGGAAGAAAGCTTTTACGCTCGATACCCTTAACCAAACATCATCGAATACACTGGTTGAGCATCTAGGGATTAGATATTCATCGTTTGATGATAATAGCCTATCGGCAACTATGCCAGTAGAGCCTAAAACGCATCAACCACTTGGTATGCTACATGGTGGAGCATCGGTGGTATTAGCTGAAACATTAGGCTCAATTGCGGCAAATATGTGTGTTGATGAAAAAAAATATTGTGTTGGTTTAGATATTAATGCCAATCATATCCGTGCTATGCGAACAGGCAATGTGACGGGAAAAGCCACACCACTTCATATCGGTGTTACAACGCAAGTATGGCAAATTGAAATTAGTGACGAGAGAGAGCGACTTGTTTGTACTAGTCGAATTACTATGGCAGTGATGCAACATAAGAAGAATGAACAATAAATGTTAATGACGTTTTCAGAAGGTAAAATTATAGCCAATCAACATGAGCTTGTTATTCGTATTGAAAGCGCTGCAAAAGTGATACTGCAGGCGCAAGTCGATGAAGTTACATTGATTGGCGGTGCTAATGTAATAACAGCAACAGGAAGTGGAATAAACTGGTCTATACGATTAGACAATGAAGAGCAGTTAAAGGAATTGTCTAACGAAATTGGAATTACTATAAAAAAATATTAATGTCGTTATATCGAAAGAGGTATTATTTACCTCTTTTAAATAACGTCACCGTTATTTTATATGGTTAACGAATAGTTCTTTCTTATTAATTACTAAATTAGTATTTAAATAAATCACTAGTATTATTATGCATTTTATTGCACTCTTGTTGATGTTAATTAAAACTATAATAGATTTAATGTTTATTCTTTAGTGGAATAAAATTTTTAAAGTGATCAGTAATGTTAGGTTAGAATAAGGATATTATTATGAATAAGCTCCAGCTAAAGCGAATTGCTGAAAGTGCTTATCAAGCGATGTTTAGCCAAAAGCCTGACGTGAGTAATATTCAAGAAACATTCTATGGCTGGGTTGTTTTTCTTATTTCACCCAAAGGAAAAGTGGTAGTTAAATTTTCTCGTGAATTTGGACGAATAGAAAAAGAGGTTACAGCTCTTGGATTATTGAAAAAAAAAGTGACTTGTCCTGTGCCTGAAGTGTACTTTTTTGGTCGTTCAGAGGGCTACGATTACATGCTGATTGAATGGCTAGAAGGTATATCAGCTTATGAATTACCTAATAACCCCAAAGCGATAGAAACGTTCCGAGAAGATTACACAAACATATTAATTGCATTACATGAACACACTGACTCCCGAGGGTTTGAAGTTACACCTGAAAAGTTTGAGCCATCTTTGATCGATGCTTTTGATCAGTGGATGTATCCTGTCTTACGGTATGTACTAAGTAGTGCTTCACCATTTTCCTGTGAATTAAAAGATGCTTACAGGTTTTTGTGGGAGAAAAAAACGGAAATATTAACGCCTATTAATAATCAATCTTCTTTTGTTCATGATGACTGCCACATTGCTAATGTTCTTTTTGACCCGAAAACATATAAAATATCAGGATTACTTGATCCCTGCGATGTCGGCTTTAAACATAAAGAGTTTGATATTTTTCACTTGTTTGATGTAAGAGAAGATTTAAAATTAGTTGCTCGTTATCATGAAAAATCTCCATTAATTGAAGGGTTTGAAATTCGTCGTTACTTTTTAGGCTTGTGGGACGACGCTAAACATAGTCGTAATATCGGTTGGTATGATGAATCTTGGATTAACAGTAAACTTGATCGATTTAACACTGCTTATAAGCAGGCGTAAATCTTTCTGGATAATCATGACTTTAGATATTATTGTTACCTAATAGATGGTCAACTAAAATGTGCCAAGGATGCGATAAATGAAAAAGATTGTTACTGGTTTTTGTGTGTTGCTACTTGTTGGCTGTGCGCAGCAAAAAAGTATTCAGGAGCCAGAAAAACAGCCTGAAGTAGGTAAAGAGGTTCCAGTGGTTGAGCCAAGTATTCCTGAAGTGATTACTCCAGAAGTTAAGCCAGAAATTAAGCCTTTGCCAGAGGTTAAACCTGTACCTGAAAAGAAACCCAAACCTGTACCTGTCGTGACGAAAACTAAAGATGGGAAGTTGATTCTTGGTGCACAAGAGTGGGTTTGGTTTGATGAAGTGCAGGCGCATGTCAAAGTGAAGGTTGATACCAATAGTAAGGTATCGACAATTGGAGCCACAGATATACAAAACTTTGAGCGTGATGGCAAAAGTTGGGTTAAATTTACAAGTGGTGGTAAATCGATAGAAAGTCCTGTCGTTCGTTGGACTAAGTCTAATGGTGAAGACAATAAGCAAGCCGTTATTAAGCTACGGACTAAATTAGGTGAATTAAATGAACAAACAGAGTTTATTTTAATTAAAGGCTCTGGTGTAACGTTGGGAGAAAACTTTACTCGCGACGTTGCAGTGCGTGATCCAAAAAGAAATTACGTACAACCTAAAGTGAAATAAGGCCCTGTAAATAAGATGTGTTTATTAAAAAAGCGGTGCTTATTTAGGCGCCGCTTTTAAATTACTGTTATCCGCACAAAATTTATTAAGCTTCTACAAGAACTTCATAGCTTGAGAACTTACGAATATTAATCACACCCGTATCAAAGAATAAATATTGGCCTTTAATACCAACTAATGTGCCTTCTACAACTGGCTCTTTGTCAAAGTTATGCGACGTTATCTTTGTTGGATATTCAGTAACCGGAAACTTAATATCGACAATTTCACCATCAAGGCGTTCAACAGCATCATCACCGTATAAGTCTGTTATCTCTTTAATGCGCGCTTCAATTTCAGGTAGCAGTCTTTCTGCTTCTTGCTTCAAATCGATAGCGTCATTATCGCCTTTCAGCATTGTTCGCCAGTTCGTTTTATCGGCAACCATTTCAGCAATGGCTATTTCGACTAACCCTGAAATTTGGCGAGTTTTTACTTTTAAAATGGCAAGTGCTTGTGTTGCACCTTGATCTATCCAGCGTGTAGGGATCTGAGTATGGCGTGTAATGCCTACTTTTAAAGCAGAGGTATTCGATAAGTAGACATAATGAGGCACCATGCAATTAGCCACGCCCCATTCAGGTTCACGACACGTTCCCTTGGCGTAATGGCATGTTTCTGGCTTCATAATACACATGTCACAACGGGCAAGCTTTTTCATACAAGGAAAGCAATGACCTTGTGAATAGCTTTTTTTTGTTTTTTTACCGCAAGCATCACAAAAGATCTTACCAGTGTGAGTCAATTTGAGATGTTTCCCAATTAAAGGATTTAATGCTAATTGTTCTTCGCCGACAGGTAAGTAGTATTCAACCACATCACCCAATGTTGACTTCATTTTGCTCAATGTACCTTGCATGACTTTGCTCATTTATCTTGCTTTTATAATGACTCCATTTTAACAGTTACTGCGTAACAGGGGCATAAAAAAATAACACGTACTAAAATTGTTCATTTATGTGAAATGTTATGTGAATTTTAACGTTTTTTTGATAAGACTTGTTTACTATATATTATTGGTTGGTATTATTTTGTTGATATAACAATAATATGGAATGGATACAATGAAAGTAAAATTACTATTAAGCAGTATTGTACTTGTCGCGACAACTGCTGTAGCTAGCCCGTTTGAAAAACCAGAAGATGCGATTCACTATCGTCAATCAGCATTCACTATGATTGCTGCAAACTTTGGTGATATGGCTGAAATGGTAAAAGGTCGTAAAGATTGGAACCAAGAAGTTTTTGCTCAACGTGCTCAGTACATCTCTCAGTTATCACTGATGCCTGAAGAAGCATTTAATGTTGAAGGATCTGATAAAGGTGATACGAAAGCGAAACCTGAGATCTGGAGTGATTGGAATGGTTTTACAGGTAAATTAACAAAGTTCCAAGGTGATTTGGCGCAGTTGGCAACTGTGTCATCAGAAGGTGATGAACGAGCAACTAAGAAAGCGTTTGGTGTTGCCGCTAAAAACTGTAAATCATGCCATACAGATTACAAATTTCGTTAAACGTTTGGCGAAATAACAGTAACCTTGATAGCAAAACACCGAAGGTAAATGACATTTAATCATACTGCCTTCGGTGTTTCTTTATGGTTTATTTAGTAACTTATCTCTCAATATAGGCTTAAAAAAGATAAGCGACGATGTCTTTTGCTAAGTATGAATATACAGCAGAGCCTATTGTGGTAAATACTATCCAGCCAATAAGACCATTGACCATTTTCGGAGCCGTATCGGTATCGATTTCAGTGACTGTTTCTTTACGGCCATTGAGCATTGGCTTTATTAGGTTATCTTTCTTGTATAGATAAAAGAAAATAGCTACAAGGTGTAAAATAATAGCCCCGAGCATAACATCAAAATTCAATGCATGGATTTCGGTCATCAAGCTGCTTTCTTCACCGGTAATGTACATCGCTAAAGGGCCTTCAGATATAATATCGTCGTTAGCAAAAAGACCAGTGATCAGTTGAGTCGTGAGTAAAATGAAGAAGCCTAAAACCATATAGCCGCCAGCAGGGTTATGGCCTAAATGCACCTCATCATTTTTCATCTTACGCATCGATTGAAAATATTGAAGAACAGCACGTGGAGAACGCACAAAAAGAAGAAATTTTGCAGTGTCACTGCCAATAAAACCCCAAATAATACGTGTTAATAAAAGCGTTAATAGGAAGTAAGCAATAGCAAAATGCCAGTCCATTAGGCCTTCAGTACCCGTGTACCATAAACCGCCAATACACAAGACTTGAAGCCAGTGATAACCACGAACAAAGCTATCCCAGATAGCTGTTGTTGATACTTTCATAATACTTTCCATTAGCTTGTTATAGGTCGGTTATGGTTTAGCAATAACACGTAACCGAAAATTTTGTACGTTAGCGGCATACGAGCTATTTTCTCAAAATTAACAATTTAGTACTACATTTGTTGCATTTTTTTACAATTAATTTATATGAAAAAGCCAGTAGAAACTTTCTACTGGCTTAAAATACGAATCTAGGCAAATTCCGGATTAAAATGATTTACATAGAACGGTATAACAAGAGTAACTTACCTTAAAACAAGCTACTCATCTGTTTTGAATACGATTGTAATCAAGAATACCTGATTCAATAGGGTAGTTTTGCTTATATTGCTTCATCAAGGCATCACTGAAAGACCAGAAGGAAGAATTCGTTCTACGAATCCCGTATTTATCTAATAACCTTTCATAATCACCATTGGTTTTCACTTTTAGTACTTGAGCTGCTAAGGCAGGGAGCTCACTTTCTTTTATTAGCCAAAAAGCGGCGGGGTAACTTCCCAGTAGTCCGTTAACGAGAGTCACTGTATCGCGTTTATATTTTCTGTTTGATTTTTCATCAAATAAGCTAGAAATATTTTTATGAGCACTATTTCTTATTAAGGTGAAGAGCTGAGGATCTAAAGAAGTATCTTCTGGTTCAACCATAATAAAAGTGAGCTCAGGGAATATGGAGGCATCTTCTCCTCGTAATTCATTGATCTTGCGAAGAGACTTCTTACTCTCATTTGAAAGTTGTGTTGATTCTAGCGAATAACGTGTCGGCGTTACATTTTCAACGCGCTTCTTTAGCATTTGTAATAATTCATGTTTGGGATTACTTGTTATATAGGTAACCCCTGTTGGTTGGTTGAACTCATTAATATCACCTTCAAGATACGTCGTTAAATCTTTATTAGCGCCTTGATACCAATCTGCAAGCTCTTGATGGCGATTTTTGGTTGGTAGGAATGATAAGAAATTTGATTCACCTTCCATACGTAGAAGATCCATGTACATACGTGTAATTAGCTGATGACCATAATTACCATAGACATCAAAACCAGCGACAAGTAGGTAATGAATTCGTTCTAATAGCGAATAATCAATGACCCATGCAGTTTTAGGTTGCGCGCCGATTAAACCTTTAACAACAGATGCACTATCAAAATGACGGAATACCGTCAAGGTTGCGTTTGTATTTGTACCATCACCATCCCAAATCAGTTGAGTAGTTAAGTGTTCACCATTTTTGAATCGTTCATCCATGTAGGCATTTTTAGCTTGTAGAAATCGACCTTGTTGCTTGGAATATGAAATCCAATTAGCAATAGTGACGGTATTGCTTTCTTTTTCCGCAGGAAGATGAAGGTTTTTTTCTTGCGAACGATAAAATGAGTTTACTTGCGTGAAATTAGACATATCAGGATCAACAAAAAATACCCAAAAACGGTCATTAATAACATTGAGTGCAAGCTGCCCTCTACATACTGGGCCTTTTATATACGCCATAATCGTATTTTGTGCATTATCAAGCATGAACTTATAGCGTGCCTCAACTGGTAATTCAGTGAAGGTTGTTAGCGGATTTGCAGCTACTGTTGGTTTGTAGCTTGGTAAGGCTGTTATTGTGTAATTAGGCTCAATAAATAATGATTTTATACGCTCAAGCTTTTCATTGTTGAGTGCGTATGGCATATGCGTTTTATCAACGATTGTTTCGCGAACTTGTTTTAAGCGGTAGTAAACGCGCTCTACTTTTGGATCATCGTAAGGTCGGCGTGTTGTGATTAAATCAATCGGCTTACTGGGTGCTGTTTTTGATCTTACTAACTTGAAGAATGTTGGCTCTTCTTGTGTACGTACTTCTTTTGTATCGAAGTATAAATGTGAAACGAATATATGTTCAAATATATAACGGCTTGTTAGTTGTTGTTTTAACGAATTTCGATTTAAGAATGCTTCCCATTTTTCCACTTCTTTAAGTTCAGTGTTTGAAGGTGGAGCTACACCTGTCATTGGCGCACCTTCCGAAATCCATTGCATTAAAATATCATTTTCAGTGCTTGATATTTGCGGTAAACCGTAAGGCATTCCCCATTTAGGGTATTTTTGTTCATAGGTGCTCATTTCTTCAATGGTAGGGCACTGTTGATCACGATCGAGAGAAAAGTCCCAAGTGTCATCAAGAATATCACTATTCGGTAAAGGGTGGTTTTGTTTTAACTGAAGCATTCGGGCAATAACACCAGCTTGCGTATTGGCTTCTGGTGATTGTAAGCGTTCATTCAATACAGGTGAAAAGCCTTTATCACGCCATCCTGCGGTTGTTTGTGCATCTATAAACATTCGAGTTGTATTTGCGGCTAGCAATCGTGTGCCTTGGTACACTTTATCTTTATTAGTACCACGGTCGATACCTTCAGCAGATGACATCTTCAGTTGGCAAGGCGCATCATAACAAGCGTGGCAGACGACACATCTGTTATCTATTATGGGTTTAACATCATTTACATAATGTTGAGCATGGAAAGATTCTGCTTCTAAGATACGCTGTTGAGGTTCAGGTGTACCATATAGCTTATTGTAATTTAAACTCGCGTAAGCGGCACATCCAGAAAATATAACGGATGCTAGTATTAAAATTGCACGTTTGTAGTGCTTAAAAAAAGGTTTATACATCATCGATTATCAACCTATTTATTTTTTATTTATTGGTGTGGCTAATCAAATTATATCAAAAACCTATAGTTGTGCTGAATTTGATAGCGTTAAGCTAGCAGCGATGCGTACGTAAGGGGGAGTATGTTTGGGTTAAGAGCAGCAGGGCGAGATGGAGTGTCTTCAGGTATTTTTCTTATTGGTTTTGGGTTACTTTACCTAACGGGTTGGTGGTGGCCTGGTTTACTCATTTTACTGGGTGTTACCGGTATTGTTGATATGGTAATGAGTGCCAATTGGAAGGGGGCTGCTAAAACGGCTGTAGTCTTTATGATTATAGCGATCGTACTTTGGGGGCTGGTAGGAATAGGGATCATGTGGAATGTATTGATCCCCGGCTTACTAATCTTGGTAGGTATTTTCTGGGTCTACCGTGGATTCAAGTGATTTATTGTTTTTTGCACTATTATGCAACCAATATAATCCCGTATCATCGCTTAAGATAAGGTTTAGGTAATCTTGCTGGTAGATAAGGTACGTAAAGGTTGGCGTATTATTTAAATAGGTATCTTGCATGGTTTTTTCTGTTGTTAAGGCAATAGATTTACTTTCAATGATTTCTTTACTTGGTTGATACGACCAATGAAACATTTCAGGTGTAATTATTATTGTCTTCAAAAATTGAGACTGTGTTTTATCATATTCTTGAGCAGAGGCTGCTCGAATAGATAATGCATGGTGGTAGTCACTTTTGTTTTCTGTTATGAATGACATAAATGAGTAATTCAATGCGCCAGATTGCTCTTTAGATATATAATAATGGATAACTTTTGAATGAATACCTGAGCCATCAAGATAATTCATAAATGATTGCGCTGTGGGTTCACGCGCCAGTTCAGTTTGAATGATGGGCGTTTCACGGTATGTTTTCATATTCCTAGATAGAAAATCTGAGAACTGTTCCCAATTCTCAGCTGTGACGGTATAAGAGAAATCACTGTTCTCGATACAGTCATCTTGATCATTAAGACGACACCATGCAAATGAATAAAGATCGTTATTTTTATATCCAATAATTCTTCGTTCTAGAATTAAAGATGGATCAAATAACATTTTGTGTTCTTTATATATTTCAATTGATTTCGTTCTTAGATCAATAATGTCAGCTTTTGTTTTACCAATTAATGTTAACTGGTTAGTGCTTATAACATCTTCAGTGATGATGTATTTATCTGGGGTTGGCACTGGTTCTGGAAAAAAATAATAAGATAAACCAGCAATAGTAATAGTACCTGAAATGGCACAACCAATGAAAAATGGTGATTTCTTTTTATCAGAGTTTACTGATTTTACATTTGTATTTAAATTAACTTCTTCACGTATGAAATCACGAACCTGGTAGCCCACGCGAGGTAGGGTTTCGATGATATCGCCTTTCTTCTCTTCATGTAATTTTACACGTAAAGCGCGGATAACCTGAAATAAAGATGCTTCGGTTACAATGCGATCTGGCCATCCAGCCTTTAGTAATTCATCTTTTGTTACCGGCCGACCGTAATTTTCGATCAGATGCGTCAGAATATACTGTTCAGAAAGGTTTAGTTTCTGAGTCGAATCTGCTGATTTTAGGATGCCAAGACTTGGAACGTAGCAAATATCTGTTCGAAACTTAATCTGCTCAGTGCTGGACATTCATACCTCTAACTAATGAAGAACGTTCAATTTTCATTGAATTATATAAGAAATTGATATTATCACGAAATAAGTAAAAAACCATTTTTACGGCTAATGATTCACATAATCATGACATAAGTTCACAGAAATTAAAGCTTGTATCTATTTGAAAAATTGGATGATTTGATTTTAATAACAATGAATAGAATAAGAAAATCTTATAGGCGGTGTTCAATAATTAAACGTTAAGGAAGCAGGGGAAGATTGAGGTGTGCAAATGTCGCCCTTATTGTGCAATATGCAACCAATCATTCTTTTGTTTAAATAAAAAGTAACGTTCGACTTTAGTATTTGTCGAAGAAAATAAAAGGGAAGTGAGTACTTCCCTTTTTATTAACAAGAATCTACTTCTTGAAAATTTCCTGAAACTCACGCTTCATTGGAGGATTACGACGTGCTTGTTTTAGCTGTTTACACAGATCTTTTAGACAGTTGTGAAGAACTTTATCAAGCAATACAGCTTTGTATTCCTGTTGCTCTTCTTCGCTCATGTGATCTGGTAGTGTTGTTTCTTGCATTTCACCAAGGAAATCAACACCAGAGTAGCTCTGGCTTAGTGCAACAAGTGCATGGAATTGTTCAAAGTTATCGAGAACATTCTGTGCACTTCCTGGCATGCTATTCCATGCTTCACGGGAAGTAGGCTCGGATACCATATAAACACTGATTAGCATATCCATCAGTTCTTCAGGTACTTCTTCGAATGCAACGACTTGACGTAATTCTGGTGAACATTCATCAAGAGTCAATGTTGGTTCATTAACGAGTTGCTCGTCTTTTGTTTCAATCTCAGACATAGCCATTTCCTACAGCATTTATGATTTAAGGAGGGGAATCCTATATTTCTAACATCAAATGTCAACATATCATGCAAATTCAGAGATAAAATCTCGCAGTTTTAAATATGTAATCTAGATCACGCTAGATAATTTATAGTCGATAGTGAACGTTTTTTGCAAGGTTAGGTTGCTATTGCTCTGTTTTTGGAGAGCATGTGTGCTATAAATTATGATTAATACAAGTATATTCATATCGATAGGATACTTTCATGGAAGCAATGCGTATCTTACTGGTTGATGACGTTCATTTAGAACGCATGCAACTTGCAATGAGATTGCAGCGATTAGGTCATATCGTTGAAGCGGTCAGTTCTGGGCATGAAGCCATTGAACGATATCCTCTTTTTGATCCTGACTTATTATTGCTGGATATCAGTATGCCTGATATGAGCGGGATGGAAGTTGCTCATAAAATTCGAAGTGACCATCCTGAGTGGGTACCAATTATCTTCCTAAGTGGTCACGATGAACCTGAAATGATAGCGAAAGCCATTGATATGGGCGGGGATGACTATTTAGTTAAGCCTGTAAATAAAATTGTATTGGCATCGAAACTAAAAGCAATGCAACGTATTGCTGCTATGCGTCATCAATTAAAACAAGCGACTGTTAAGTTAGAAGAAGCGAATGAGCTGCTATCACAACAAGTGAATGAAGATGGGTTAACTCAGATTGCTAATAGACGTTTTCTCGATCAGAAACTGACTGAATTTATTTCTTGGCACGGTCGTCATGAGCTTTCTCTTACTATTATCATGATTGATGTTGATCACTTTAAAGATTACAACGATTATTATGGCCACCTTGATGGTGATCGTTGTTTACAGCTAGTGTCTGGTGAATTAAAAGCTAATTTCAGTCGCGCAGGGGAATTAGCTGCACGTTACGGCGGTGAAGAGTTTGTTATTTTAGTGAGTAATTGTGATAAGACTCGGGCAGTGAAAGAGTGCGAAAGGCTTAAATCTAGTATTAATGGATTAGCAATACCGCATCTTCAGTCAGCAACATCAAACATCGTAACGGTGAGCCAAGGTATGGTGTCTTGGGTGCCGACAGGGCTAGAAACGGTTGAGAATATGTATCAGATTGTTGATAAAGTCTTGTACAAAGCCAAAGAGCAAGGGCGTAACCGTTTTGTTGCGGCTGAGTTTACATAATTGAACGCTGATCCTATCTGAACTTGAAAGTTAGCTGAATACGCATGAGCACAGCATAACGAATTGTGCTTTTTTGTTTGTGAAAATAGCCTCAAAATGGCAACTTTTGAAGTAAGTCTGATATTTGTTTATCTAATGATTAAAATTCCATCACTTGATTCTATCAACCCTTGTCGTTATAGCATCTCATGCTAATCTGCTAATAGACTTTGCGACTATGTTTGCTTTAAATATTCTCAACTAAACATAGTGCGATAAAGTATTAAATAATCATAATGAATAGGGTGAAGGAAGATCATGGATATTAACTTTTCACAAAATGAAGCGCGTGTGATTGGTTGTTTACTTGAAAAAGAAGTTACCACTCCAGATCAATACCCATTGACACTGAATGCACTCACGACAGCGTGTAATCAGAAGAGCAATCGTGAACCAGTAATGGCGTTAGATGAAGCAACAGTACTTGATACTGTTGAGCAACTAAAAGAGAAGCGTTTAATCAATGATGTTTCTAGCTTTGGCAGTCGTGTATCAAAGTTCCAACACCGTTTTTGTAATACTGAATTTGGCTCTTTAAAGTTCACAGCTCAAGAACTTGCCGCTGTTTGCGTTATGCTATTACGTGGACCGCAAAGTGCTGGTGAAATACGTACACGTACGAATCGTTTGTGTACGTTTAGTGACGTAAAAGAAGTAGAAGCCGTTTTAGATGGCTTAGCAGAGCATGCGAAAGGCCCTTATGTGGTTAAATTACCGCGTGAATCAGGTAAGCGTGATTGCCGTTATATGCATTTATTCAGCGGTGAAGTTGATATTGAAGCGTTAGCTGTAGCGGCAAAATTGGCATCTCCTACTGGGCTTGCCAGTGTCAATAACGAAAGACTGGCAGAGTTAGAAGAAGAAGTGAAAGCAATGAAGTTAGAAATAGCTGAATTGAAGGAATTATTAGAATCGCTTACGTCGTAAAGAAAAGATACCTTCAACAACTATGTGGCTCGGCTTATGCCGAGCTTTTTATATTGTGTAGAATACTATGAAAAATCAAAATGTAATGCCTCTAGAGGGTGTTGATAGCAAGCTTGCTTCTTTAGATAATCAGCAACCAACCTGGTCGGTTTACTTGATTCGAACGGTATCTAATACCCTGTACTGTGGTGTCACAACAGATGTTCAGCGGCGCTATACTGAGCACCAATCTGGAAAGAAAGGGGCAAAATACCTAAAAGGGAAGGGGCCACTGACGTTAGCATGGCATGAAGAAGTCGGTGATAAGCGATTTGCGATGCAAATTGAATATCGTATTAAACAGCTACCTAAAATAAAGAAAGAAGCGATCATTACTCAGCATTTGAATGTAAAAATGTTGCTCCCCTAAAACTGCGTTTATAACAAAATTCCGTACATTACTTGCGGAATAACGTAGAATTGCTCTGCTTGGTTTAATCTTTTCTTTGAGTTACCAAATCAAACAGCGAAATCTGGTTGGTAACTATACAAACCATCAATGGTTAGTACTTTTATCTTTCAAAATGCAGCTGTATTTTTGAGATCTATTGGTGTTTATCACATTGAAAAATAGATAAAAAATGTAGTATAACAATACTGATACTATACTTATTAATATACCTGTTAGGTGTTCTTCCTATGGCACAAAAAGCCACTATTTACAAAGCTCATATCAATGTAGCTGATATGGATCGTCACGTTTATTTAGATGTGCCCCATACTGTTGCTTGTCATCCATCAGAAACGCATCAACGTTTAATGTTGCGTTTGTTGGCATGGGCATTAAATGCAGATGAAAATCTTACCTTCACGAAAGGGATGAGTTCGACAGATGAGCCTGATCTTTGGACAAAAAGCCTAAGTGATGAAATTGAGCTTTGGATTGACCTTGGTCTTCCTGATGAAAAACGCATCCGTAAAGCATCAAATCGTGCTAAAAAAGTGATCATTTTTGCTTATGGTAATAATGCAGCAACAGCTTGGTGGCAGCAAAACAAGAGTAAAATAACGCAGTCTGATAACATTTCTGTTATTTACGTTAATGACGAAACACTTAGCCAGCTTGAATCGATTCTTGCTCGTACAATGCAGATTCAGCTAACGATTGAAAGTGAGCAAGCTTGGTTAACTTCTGGTGAAACAAGTATCACAATTACCCCTGAATGGTGGCACCGCTAAACTCCCTCGCACTTTTCTATTTTTGAAATATAAGTCTTGAACCCTGAATCTTACTCAATTTCTTGCTAAATTAAGTGTGTTTAAACGATGACAGTAATTGTTACTGTCATCGTCCATTCACATTCTTTATGCAATCTAGTTGTTATTTGCTAGTTTGTCGCAAAGCTGGTTTGTGTAAAGCGTATTCACGTTATTTTGAATTAAGAAGGGATCATTTATGCCAAAACATGTACATGTTCTTGCAAAGAAAATCTGGGATTTCCATCTTCTTAATCAAACGTTAGAAAAAAGTGACTGTATTTTTGTTTTGTGCAGCAATGACGTAAGAGTTGCAGAGCATGCGGCGAAGATCTATTTGGCAGGCTATGCACCCTACATTGTATTCTCTGGTGGAGAAGGTGAGTTAACGAAAGGTTTATTTGGTTGCTCTGAGGCGGAGTACTTTGCTCATATTGCGGCAGATATGGGGGTACCACTTGAAAAGATTCTGATTGAACCTCAATCAACGAACACGGGAGAGAATGTTCAGTTCACTCGTGAGCTACTTGAGTCAAAAGATCTGACACCCAATAAAATGATTTTAGTGCAGAAGCCAATTATGGAACGCCGAACCTTTGCGACAGTCATGAGGCAATGGCCAGGAAAAGAGATCATTGTGACATCACCTGATATTTCATTCGATGAATACCCAAACGAAGGTCTGTCGTATTCTGATGTGATTAACGTGATGCTAGGGGATTTACAGCGTATTAAATATTACCCGCAGTATGGTTACTCTATTCCGCAAGATATCCCTCAAGATGTGTGGAAAGCTTTTGAGTGTTTGGTTGCACTGGGTTTTGATGAGCACCTTATCGATGTGGCAAGCTAAACATCGTGTTATACCGCTCAAGAATGATATTAAAAAACACCGAGACAATGAACTCGCTCTCGGTGTTAATGTTTGCTGAATAGCTTGTGCCTACATAGTTTTTGTATAAATAGCTTGAATATAAGTACCAAGTCTCGCTATTTACTTACCATCTTACGGATTTCTTTTGCTTGATCTTCATCGCTTAGCTCGGAAGGTGGAGGTGTTACAATTCCTTTCTGGCAAGCAGGACGATCGGCTAGCTCATCAACCCAGCGTTGTAAGTGAGGTAAACCTTCAATGCTTACGCCGCTCCAGTCGTAAATTCTTACCCATGGCCATGTAGAAATATCAGCAATTGAATATTCATCACCTGCTAAGTATTTATTATTTGCTAGCTGAGTATCCATGACTTCAAATAAGCGACGACTTTCATTCTGATAACGCTCAATTGCTGCTGGGATTTTTTCTGGAAAATAGCGATAAAAGACATTCGCTTGTCCCATCATTGGTCCGACACCGCCCATTTGGAGCATCAGCCATTGGATTACCTGCGAACGTTTTTTAGGTTCAGCTGGAATGAACTTACCCGATTTTTCAGCAAGATAAAGTAAGATCGCACCTGATTCAAATACGGCGAAATCATCATTATCACGATCAATAATAGCGGGAATACGACCATTAGGATTAATCGCTAGGAAATCTGGAAGCTTTTGTTCGGCAGACATCAAATCTAAGTGATGAACACGGTATTCTAATCCCATTTCTTCAAGTGCGATTGAAATCTTAAAGCCATTCGGTGTTGCAGCGGTATATAGATCGATCATAACCTTAATCCCTTCTTCGTATTATTGCCGTTGTTGTTATTATTTCTGCTGTTTAGCCTTGAACGGATGCGCGTTGACTAACACGATCGAACCAATTCAACAGGTTAGGCAATGAGTCGTCGACTTCAATTTCTAAATTTTTAATGAAGCCACACATTACAAACGCAGTAATATCTGCCACCGAGAATTTATCACCAGCGATGTATGCTGACGTTGCGAGTTGTTTATTTAAAACCGGTAAGAAGTCGATAACTCGCTGGCGAGATTCGTGCCCCCAGCTTGTAACGCACGTTTCACGATCTTCATAGATACCTGTGATATTACGGAATGCTTGGAACGCAGCGTAAAGCCCTTGAAATTCGACCATACGTTGCCACATTTCAATTTTTGCTTGCTCTATTGGTGTATCACCAAAAAGTGATGTTTTTGATTGAGTGACTGAATCAAAGTAACGACAAATCGCGATAGATTCACAGATTGTAGTGCCATCATCTAACTCTAAAACAGGGATTCTTCCGTTTAAGCTGATCGCCTGAAAGGCTTCACTCAGGTTTTCTCCACCACGGATATCAATATTGGCACGTTCAACATCAATCCCCATTTCTGCAAGGTAAATACTGACTCTGCGAGCGCTTGGAGCGGGTGCTAATTCATAAATTTTCATGGTAAGCCTTTATCAGAACGATCGGTTAGATTATAATTTACGCAATAACAGAACAATCAGTCAAGAAAAAGATCAATCGAAAACGTAACGTGTTGCACGAGGTGCTGAAATGGCGAGAACCAAAAATTTTGATCGTGAAGAAAAACTCATCGCCGCAATGGAGCTATTCTGGCATAAAGGTTATGCAGATACCTCGATTGCCGATCTGGTGGATCATCTAGGCATTAATCGTTTTAGCTTGTATAACGCCTATGTTGATAAAGAAACCTTGTACCACGAATGCCTTGATTACTATTTAACTCAGATTTCTTTTCCATCTTTAACGGAATTAGGGAAGGGTGATGCAGGGTTAGAAGCGATTAAAGTATATCTTCAGCGTTTTGCTTTATTGCAAAGAGAACAACAGTGCGGCTGCTTTATGCAAAATGCGATTCTAGAACGTGCACATAGTGATGATGAAGTGCTTAATACGGGAACAATGCTTTATTCCGAGTTAGATACCGCACTGGGTCAAGCATTTAAGAATGCAAAGCAGGATGGTGTAATCAGTAACAACATAAATGTTGAACAGATGAGCCGATTTTTAGTGCTGCAAATGCAAGGTATTCGTGTGTTGGGTAAAGCGCGCCAATACAATTTTATTGATGATGCAATGGTTGTATTAATCGCAATGTTAGATGCATTACGTATTACCCAATAAAGAATAAAAGTGTTCGACTTATGCTATGACAAATCGAACACTCAAGTTGTTTTTAAACTCTAACGTATTGGATTAACTAGGGGTTTTTTATGCTTTTGCTGCATCTAGGCCTTGTTGCCAGAAGGCTATTTCCATACGCGTCGCTGTTTTGAATATCTCGCAAAGACGCTGACCTCGAGGGCTATTCAAATCGATATCAGCCATCATAGTATCAAGGCGATCCATACCTGCACGAGCTCCCGTTTGGAAGTCTTCACCGCTGTATAGCTCAATCCAGCTATGGTAAGGGTTACCCTCAACGATGGTTTCAGGATGATTAATCAATGCTTTACCAATATCAGCATAACCGATAGCACAAGGTGCAAGGGCGACATACAAATCAGTTAGGTCACCAGCCATACCTGTATCTAGAACATAACGAGTATAAGCAACAGTACCAAAAGCTTCTGGCTCTGCTTCCATATCACTTTCAGTGAGCCCCCATTGTGCGCAATAGGTAACATGATGACAGGTTTCATTTTCAATTAATGCTTGTAAGCTTGGTAGCGGTGCACGCATTTCTTCAAGGGTTTGCGCTTTATAAATAGCCAAAGCATAAGTACGGGCATAGTGTTTTAAAAATAGGAAGTCTTGCTTTAAATAATGCAAATAAGCGGCTTGGTTTAATTGACCATTAGCAAGCTGCATAACAAATGCGTGCTCGGTGTATTCTGTGTATTCTTGCTGGCAAGCCTGAATAAGATCCAAGTGGTTCATCGTATTGTACCTTTTATCAAATGAGTATAAATAACAAACAGCTTATAGTGTTGGTACGTAATCAATCGCTTTCGGTGCTTTAGCGATGATTTTGTGTTGGTACATGAAATTTGCGAAGTTGTCATAACGTTCTAAATCAACCGCTGATGGACGAAGTGCAAAGCGGGGCAGAGTATCTCGCCATGCTCTGCGGTTTAATTCGTTATTGAGAGTGTCTGGGTTGTAAGCAACAAACTCTTTCCATGCTTGATCTGGGTGGTTAATGATGTATTGAGTCGCCAGTTCAACGGCTTTATTGAATTTCTTGATTGTTGCTTTGTCGTAGTTATTTTTATTGGCGACAACAATGAGCTCATCATACGAAGGTACACCGTGTTCTTCTGGGAAAAACGCTTTTGATTTATAGCCTTCAAGCTCAAGTTGATTACTTTCGAAGTTACGTAATCCCCCCCAAATAGCATCCACTTTGCCTGATGCTAAAGAAGAAGAAAGTGCCCAACCTACATTAATAATTTGAACATCTTTGTACTCAACCCCCGCAGTGTTTAGCATTGTACCGATAGTTGCTTCTTCATTACCGGCAATGGCAATACCTATCTTTTTACCTTTAAGATCTGCGAGTGAATTGATCTTATTATTATCGAGAACCATCAAGGTATTCAGTGGTGCGGCAATTAACGTTGCTGAACGGATAAGCGGTAAACCCACGGCAACATCAATAGTTAGACTTGTTTGGTAAGAAACAGCCAAATCGACTTTATTGGCAGCCACAAGCTTGGCTGGCATGCTCGGATCTGCGGGTTCTTGAATCTCAATATTTAGCCCTTGTTCTTTAAACAGTCCTTTTTCTTGAGCAATAATGATTGGTCCGTGGTTTGGGTTTACAAACCAATCGAGCATTAACGTCAAATCTTTAGCTGCTGCACTGAAAGTAGTGGCTGAAAGTGCGAGTGCAAGCAAGCTTTTAGATAGCGTTCTTTTCATGTTTAACGTCCTTTTTGTATTTTTATAATAGGTAATAGGTAATAGGTAATAGGTAATAGGTAAGTGGTGCTATTTACTGTTTTGATTGCCACGGTATTGCACGTTTAAGTAATAGATCGGCAGCAAAATAAAGAGTGATAGAAAATGTTGCCAAAATGAGTAGCGCAGCAAACATTTCATCAATCATCATACGAGCATTTGCTTGCAGCATCAGGTAACCAAGCCCTTCACTAGAACCTACCCATTCACCGACAACTGCCCCGATAGGCGCGACAACAACAGCAACCCTAATACCAGAAGCTAAAGCGGGTAGTGCAGCAGGAAGGCGTACATGGCGAAGTAGTTGCCATTTAGATGCCCCCATGGTTTTTGCTAAGTCTAAATAGCCGGTAGGTGTGTGTCTTAGTCCGTCATAACAACATGTTGTTACAGGGAAGAAGATGATCAGCGCAGCCATGACAATTTTTGAAGCAATACCATAGCCTAGCCATAGCATTAGAATCGGTGCGATAGCAAAAACAGGGATGGCTTGGCTCGCAATTAAAATCGGTAATAACCAACGGCGCAGCGGGTTAAATAGCAACATTTGTAGGGCAAAGAATAAGCCCATGGATAGCCCTAATAATAAACCCAATATTACTTCAGATGCAGTTACCCAAGCATGGCTAAGCAGTACATCGTAACGTTGAATCAGTTTGTTAAAAACAGCTAACGGCCCTGGCAAAATAAAGGAGGGTAGTTCAAATACCATAACCACCGTTTGCCACAGCCCAATGATAATGGCGGCGCTAATAAGTAACCGAATAACTGGTTGTGATGTCGCTTGGTTAAGGACACTTTTTTGTAAAACTGACTGAGCCGCAAGTTGAGGGTGGGCACTTTGTAGATCAGACATAATCTTGCTCCAACCGTTCGATAATATTTTGTTGTAACCCTGCAAGTTCGGCATCAAATTGACGAGGAGTACTTGTCGACGGTACGGGTAAATGTTGCATGACTGCGGGTGCACTGGTCATCAATAAGATCTGGTGTCCTAGACGCAATGCCTCTTGAGGATCATGAGTAATTAATAATACGGTTTTGCTTTTCAGTAGTTGAGTGGCGAGGTTTTGAAGTTTATGTCTGGTAACTGCATCTAATGCAGAAAAAGGTTCATCCATTAAAACAACAGGTTTGTCTTGCATGAGAGTACGTGCCAAGGCGACTCGCTGGCGCATGCCACCTGATAAGCTGTCAGGAAAAGCGTTCACACAATCGCTGAGGCCAACATGTTCTAGCAAGGTTAAAGCACGGCGCTTGTCATCAGCACTTGGCTTCCCTTTACTTATCTTGATACTGAAACACACGTTATCCAGTACATTTAACCAAGGAAACAATAAATCTTGCTGCGCCATATAGGCAACCTGATCAGATAGTTGCTGGTCATTATTGGTTGTTAATTGGCCTTGCCACTGCACTTCACCATCTAACAAGCCTGCAAGTAAACGTAATAGCGACGTTTTGCCACAACCACTTCGACCTAGAATACAAGTCCATAGCCCTGTAGGGAGTTGTATATTCAAGTTTTCAAATAGTGTTGTTGGGCTATTGAGGTAGCGTAATTGGCAATTCGCTAAATTAACCCCAACACCTGATTTCATCATGGTATCTGTCGTCATGGTTGATCTCACATTGATCTGTCGAATTACGCTTCAGGGTTAAAATGACCCGCAAAGAAATGATGCACAGGACCATGCCCTGAACCTATTTTTAATTCGTCAGCATGAAAAATAGCGTGAGAAATATAACCTTTGGCGTGAGTAACGGCTTCAACGAGTGGGTAGCCTTGCGCTAAGAAAGAGGCAATAGCCGCAGAAAGAGTACAACCTGTACCGTGTGTATTGCGGGTGATAATACGTTTTGTGCTAAAGCGATAAACATCATCAGCTGTAATCAGAATATCGGTACTGTTTTCATCTTGTTCAAGATGACCACCTTTTAGAAGTACTGATTTAGCACCAAGCGAGCGTAAACCTTGAATCATTGCATCCATTTCAGCTTCATTTTCAGGCGCTTTACAGCCCAATAGTGCAGCGGCTTCAGGAAGGTTTGGGGTAATAATATCGGCAAGAGGTAATAGCACATCTTTAAGTGTCGTAATGGCATCTTGCTGCAATAATAGATCGCCACTGGTAGCAACCATAACAGGATCGATAACAAGATGTTGAGGTTGGTATTGATGCAACTTGTTAGCAACAGCTTTAATAATAACTGTGTCGCTTAACATTCCAATTTTTACGGCTTTAATGTCTAAATCGCTAAATACAGCATCGAGTTGTTGTTCAACAAACGCTGGTGGAATCGGAAATATGCCAGAAACGCCCAGTGTATTTTGTGCGGTTAACGCAGTAATCGCAGAGCAAGCATAACCACCCGTTGCAGAAATTGCTTTGATGTCGGCTTGAATGCCTGCGCCGCCGCCACTGTCAGAACCTGCAATAGTAAGAGTAATCGGTGTTTTTGATAAAGACGTCATGTGTTAATCCCTAAATGATACGCGAAGGGTTAACAGCTGCCTTGAAAGCGATGCCAAGTATGTTTATTGGCAAAAGAGAAGGGCATTACTATTAGTTCCCTCCGCCAATGTTAATTGGATCAGGTTCAACGGGTCCCACCGAAGTGGTCTCAGCCTAAGGCTCCCCGACTAACAAGCTCACAACAGAAGTAAAAATATTCTGCTGCGATAAATTTGGTTCGATTATAGGCTTAGATAATCATCAATTACCAGTAATAAAACAAAAAGCCCCAATCATTATCGGAGAATCTCCGACGATGATTGGGGCTTTTTAAGTGCTTGGAATAAGCAATCAGATTACTTCGCAAAGGTGAAAAATAACTTATTTCTTACGGCAGTACTCAGCAATGATGTACATAGACTGACCGCTTGCTTTACCTGAAACCAATTTAGGATCGTCGCTTAAGCTAATACCACGAACAACAGTACCTTGCTTGATTACGTTGTTAGAACCTTTAATTGGAAGGTCTTTGATGATAGTTACGTCATCGCCTTTCTTTAATTCAACACCGTTAACATCACGTGGTTTTTCAGCGTTGTCATCAACAAGGCCTTTATCAGCCCATTCTTTAACATCGTCTTCCATGTACATCATTTCAACTAGGTCTTGTGCCCAGTCGGTTTTATCTGCAAGACGAGTTAAGTGGCGGTAAGCTAATACTTGAACCGCTGGTACTTGGCTCCACATGCTGTCGTTTAGGCAACGCCAGTGGTTTGTATCAGCTATTTCTGGGTTTTCAATCTGGCTATGGCAAGTTTCACAAAGCAATACACAGTTACCAGCACTTGAATCAGGTGATGCTGCAACAGCATGTACCGTCAAGTTAGAGTCAGATGCACATAGTTCACATTTAGAGTCACTACGTTGCTTTAAGGCTTGTTCGATTGTCATGGGACTTTTTCCATAGTTTTATTGTGGCAATATTATGCCAGCATTTTGAAAGAAAGAAAGGATGCTAAAATCAGATGAATTCGTTTTAAAGTATTCCAGTCTGTTTAATACCAATTCCATTAATTATCTGACCATTCAGAATACAACTGGGAGTTGAATTCAAGGATAGTGTTTGATAGAAGAGTGGTTCTCTTTTGAAATCACTAGACACAGAAGTTGGCTTCCAGTGGTGTTCCCTTTGGGCGAGTTTAAAATACTTTTATACTGCGTTAATAAATTTCAATTTAGAGCAACTAGATCCTCAATTTATCTCCTTGCCTAAAAGCATTTTAACTCTCGCTGAACTGAACAGGTAATTAATGGATTTGGTATAAGGTGATTTGGAACAAATCACTCTAGCTACAAATGCTAAATGCAAAAAGGGCGCTGATAAATCAGCGCCCTTCTCTAAATGTGGCGGAGAGATAGGGATTTGAACCCTAGAAGGGCTATAAACCCTTGCCGGTTTTCAAGACCGGTGCTTTCGACCACTCAGCCATCTCTCCAACGCGGCGAATAATACGGTGCAACGATGTGGCTGTAAATAGCAAAAAGTGCGTTTGATGGCTTAATGAGCGTTAAAGTAAAAATACACGAATGTTTGGGTGATTTATAAGCGGCTCGAGACGTGTGCCATCGACAATCTGCTTGCATTGTCGATGGCATCGTTAGCGATAAGGTAAGCTAACTTAATATCGTTTATCTAATTGCATTAATTTGTGGATAAATTCTTGTACTTGCGCTTCATTGTTATTGTGAAACTCGGTGGTTGTTTGGTTGATTACAGACTCTGGATCTTCATTCATCGTATGAAAGTGGTATGTATTGTGAAAATTGATATCAAGACTTACGTTGTTGTCTGCCAAATTTACACAGTAACCATCAGGGCTTTCAGTACAGGTGATATCTTCTAGTTTGCAGCTATTTTCAAAATGTTGGCCTTGGGTTTTCACTTTTTCATAAACACTTAATAGGGTACGGACATCAACGCTGTTTTTCATAATTCCTCCGTACATCGGCTTGGTGCCGAAATGGGGTACTGAGTGGGAAATAAAATCTCTTTTCTTATATAAATCTAGGCTTTTCAACCGTACATGCAAGTTAAGTTTCTAAAATGTTAATCTTGATCAGTGTTTATTTACAATAAGGTTTGTGAATCTTTACGTGTGGTGTGAATAATGCTGAATAAATATCGCGATTTCATCGTGACGTTTTGTGAGCTAAATGATAATTTGATGTGATCAACCGTAAAAAATGGAATTTCTTCTATGTTTAAGCAGCTTACACAAGCACAACTTGACCCAATTTTGTCGCTTTCTATTGCCTATCGTGCAGATGATCGTGCAGATAAAATGGATTTAGGTATTGGCGTATATAAAAATAGCCAAGGTGAAACGCCAATTATGCAAGCTGTTCAGCAGGCGCAACAGCAAGTACTAGCAACACAAACAACTAAATCTTACGTTGGTCTTGCTGGAAGTGAAGTCTTCAACCAATCGATGATGGATTTGCTGCTTGGTGGTACATCTGCTCATAGCCGTGCTGCTGCAGTCCAAACTCCAGGGGCGAGTGGTGCACTGCGTATGTTGGCTGATTTGATGCACCTCGCGCAGCCAGATACTACTGTGTGGTTAACAAACCCAAGCTATGTTAACCATAAACCCGTAATGGAAGCGGCTGGCTTAACCGTTAAATACTACCCGTATTTTGATCATGCAACGAAGCAAGTAAATAGCGATGCAATGTTGGCTGAATTAGCAAAAGCGGGCCCTAAAGATGTTGTATTACTTCATGGGTGTTGCCATAACCCCACGGGTGCAGATATTTCATTTTCTGATTGGCAAGCTATTACTGCGCTAGCAAATAAGAATGGTTTTTTACCGTTTGTTGATATTGCTTATTTAGGTTTTGGTGATGGTTTAGAGCAGGATGGTGCTGGTCTAAAGTACATGGCTGACAACGTTGAAGAAATGATTGTAGCGGCATCATGCTCTAAAAACTTTGGTTTATACCGAGAACGTACTGGCGCAGCTATTGTTATCAGTGATTCTTTGCCAGAAGCACAAAAAGCGAAAGGACGTATCCTACAGCTGGCGCGAGCTTCTTATACTATGCCGCCTGATCACGGTGCTGCATTAGTTGCTACAATTTTGACAGATGACGCGTTAACCGCAACATGGAAGCAAGAGCTTGATCAAATGCATAAGCGTTTACTTAGCTTACGTTCTGGTTTAACAAAAGCTGTACGAGCACAAGGTTCAGATGCATTTAATTTCATCGAGCAGCATAAAGGTATGTTCTCTGTAACGGGTTTAAGCCCAGAGCAGATCGAGCGTCTTCGTGCTGAATACGGCATTTATGCGGTTGGTGATGGTCGAATCAATATTGCAGGCCTGCAAGAGCAGCAAGTAGATTACTTAGCAAATGCACTTATTACGGTAACAAAGTAGTGCATAAATAGCGTAGAAGAAGTTATTAAATAAACAAAAAGAGGGACATTCTTAGTTGCCCCTCTTTTTTAGAATGCTTTTTACGTGGTGTGTTACTTTGCTTTATTAATGATGTTTTTGTAGTGCTTAGCTCTAGTAAACAAAAAATCCACATCAGGCGGGAAATCTTTATTTGATTTAGCGTTTTTCATCATGTCGAACACTTTGAATTCAGTTAAAAATGCAAACTGATAAGGCTTGAAGTCGCCCTTAGATTGTTCTGTTGGGTCAAAGTATTTATCACCAATTTTAATGATCGCCTGATCAATGATTTTATCTTCATTGCAGCGATAGCCCAAAACGTAACGTTCACCTTTTTGGTAAATAACGTTCATGTAGCTATTATAAAAACTTTCGTCTTCTTTTGTGGTGCAGCTTTCTAGAAGCGCATCATCCATCGCTTCAACAGTTATCATTCGGATGTTTTCAGCATTGAAATTCAATTCGGTTAATTGCTCGCGAATTGCTTCTAAAGTTAGTTGGGTCACTTCTAATACCGCGTTATGAATAAAATCGCACGCATTATACATTGATCTTCAAATAATTCATCGAACTTCAAAAAAACAGTAGTAATTTCATGGATACTTGGTGGGTGTTTCGCCTTAAAATGGCTTACGTTATACATTTAATGTGTCTAGGTAGGAAGTTACCGTGTTTTCAATCCTATATTTACAGATAAAACCTCTTTAAATGAGATTCATTTTCAATTAGAGTGATGCATCTTACTCCTAGGCTGCTAGGCGTATTTTTAATTTTGACTACACCTAAATACTATTGATGAGCAATATGAAAGCAATAAAACCTAGCCTAGTAATTTTGATGCTCTGCATGGCAAGCAGTGCATATGCGAATATTGATGCCGCTCGTGCAATCGAAAGTAAAACTAATGCTGCTTCTACTAAGAGCCAGACAAAAGTTGATCAAAGTGCAGAAGCTGCATTAACAATGAAAGCTGAGATTGAGCAACTTGAAGAAGAAGTGAAAAATTTAACGGTTTATCGCGATCACTTGTCTCGTCTTGTTGTCAATCAAAATGAAGAAGTGACCAGTATTAATCAGCAAATTCAAGATATTAAAGAAACACGGCAGGGTGTAGTACCCCTGATGTATAAAATGCTTGATGGGTTGAAGCAAATTATTACCGATGATAAGCCTATTCGTTATGAACAACGCTTGGCTCGCTTTAATAAATTAGACGTCATGATGTCGCAAGCTGATATCAGTGACGCTGAAAAATACCGCCGTATTCTTGAAGCCTATCAAATTGAAATGGATTACGGTACGAAATTAGGTGTGTACCAAGGTCAAATTACAGTAGAAGATGGCGCGGCTATTGAAACAGATTTATTGTATCTAGGACGTATTTCTTTCGTTGCCAGAAGCTTAGATGGTACGCGTTACTGGGCATGGAATGATATCGATAATGGTTGGCATGCCGTCGACAGCAGTCAAAGTTCAAATATCGATAAAGCGTTTTCGATTGCACTCAAACAGGTTGCCCCAAGCTTAATAACCTTGCCAGTATCAGCTCAGCTAGTCGCTGAACAACCACCTGTAACAACAAATGTAACAGCGTCAACTAACGTGGAGCAGCACTAATATGAAATTCAAAACGTTAGTAACGGCTGCTTGTCTACTGGCTATGCCATTCGCTGTGCTAGCCGAATCACCCGTTTCAGCTGAGTCACTGGTATCAAAAACACAGCAAGAACAGAAAGAGCAACGTGTTCATAATGTTCAACGTGAAGCGGGGTTCAAACAAACGGAGCAAACAATTCAGGCGCGACGTGATTCTCTTTTGGCTATGCGCGAGAAATTACAAAGTGAAACTGAAAAACTGAGTGATACATTCAGTAAAAATGAAGCGGACTTATCGAGCCTTGAAGAACAGTTACGTTTGGATACGGGCAGCTTGGGTGAGTTATTTGGCGTTGTGCGCCAGTCTGCAAAAGATCTTAATACTGAAATTGAGATGTCGGTAACCAGTGTTGATAGTACCAAATATGCCTCTGTTGTTAATCAAATTGTAGAGGCAAAAGCATTGCCATCTATGTTGCAGTTAACAGGGCTGTGGCAAGGAATGGTAGAGCAGGTAACGGCAAGTGGTGAAATTGCAGCGGTTTCTTTGCCTTATATTAATGGGGAAGGGTACAAAGCAAATATTAACGCCTTCCGTATTGGTAGCTTTGGCTTAGTAGGCGAACAAGGCTATGTGCAATGGAGCAGCGAACGTCACGTTGCTAAACCGTATTTAAAGCAACCTCAGCAAGGGCCAGTTTTAGCCGATTTATCGACTATCGATCAGGCAGGCATGTTGCCTGTAGTGATTGACCCATCACGCGGTATTATGCTGGAACAATTGGCGAATACCCCATCTTTAAAAGAACGGTTAGAGAATGGCGGCGTTGTTGGTAAGGTCATTTTAGGGTTACTTGCGATAGGCGGCATTATTGCGCTCTTTAGAGGCACTAAGTTATTCATTATCCGTCAGCAAATTAAAGGGCAGTTAAAGCAACCTCAGGTTCCTGGTAATAACCCACTGGGTCGTGTTCTTAGCGTATTTTATGATAATAAAGCGCATTACACCGAACAAGGACGAAGTGTAGAAGCGTTGGAATTACGCTTGCTTGAAACAATTGTCGATGAGCAACAACACCTTGAAAAAGGGTTGTCCATGTTGAAGCTCCTTGCAGCTTTAGCCCCAATGCTAGGCTTATTAGGCACGGTAACAGGTATGATTGAAACCTTCCAAGTAATCACCCAGTTTGGTAATGGTGATCCTAAAGTCATGGCGGGTGGTATTTCAATGGCGCTTATTACAACAGTGTTAGGTTTGGTTGCTGCAATGCCACTATTGCTTGCTCATAATATATTGAGTACACAAGCAGATACCATTCGAAATATTTTAGAGAAGCAAGGTATTAGCCTTGTTGCTGAACAGGCTGAAAAAGTAGGAACAACAGCATAATGGAATTCAGTCTTTTACAAGCCTGGTGGTTCTCATTATCGCAATTTATGAACCAAGGCGGCCAAATACTATGGTGGTTGGCTGCCGTAGTAATGCTTTGCTGGATATTGGTTGTAGAGCGGATTATTTATCTGTTCTTCCAATACCCCCACCAGAGAAGAGCTTGGCTCGCTAAATGGCATGATCGTGATGATCAAACATCATGGTATGCCCATGCAGTACGTGACGGCTGGTTAAATGAAGCGCGTACTGCCTTAAATCAAAACTTAAATTTGATTAAAGTACTGGTATCCATTTGTCCAATGTTAGGGCTACTTGGCACGGTGACGGGGATGATTTCTGTCTTCGATGTGATGGCTACTCAAGGTAGTAGCCAGCCAAAATTAATGGCTTCGGGTATTTCACTCGCAACGTTACCTACTATGGCTGGTATGGTGGCTGCGCTTGCGGGTATGTTTGTTCACGCACGCTTGTCTAAAGCGTGTCATCTGCGTGAATTGAAATTAGAAAAATTATTAAGGAGCCAATGATGAGACTGAGTCGTCCGTCTTCTGCTCGTGAAGAAGCACAAATTGACATGACATCGATGCTAGACATTGTTTTTATCATGTTGATTTTCTTTATTGTTACAAGTTCATTCGTTCGAGAGTCTGGCGTTGAGGTTAATCGACCACAGGCGAGTAATGTCGTTAGCCAAAAAGATGCAGGTATTTTTATTGCCATCACATCAGCAAATGATATTTACATTGATAAGCGTGTGGTAGATGTTGAGCGTGTACAAGCAATAATTGAGCATTTATTACTCGAACAACCTGAAGCAACATTAGTTATTCAGGCTGATGAACACGCTTATAATGGCACTGTTGTAAAAGTGATGGATGCAGCGAAAGGCGCAGGGGTTAATAATATTGCGTTGGCAGCGGAGAAGCGCTAATGCCTTTGAATTCAGATGCCACCGTGCCTTCTTGTTCAATTTTTCAGTCATCGTTTATTCGGCTATTGGTCGCACTACCACTCTCTGCCGTTGTGGCATTGGGTTTGTTCACCTTTATGGCGTGGATGGTAGACAATGGACATAAAAGGGTACCAGAGAAATCTGACGTTCTGGCGTTCGATATCGTTATGGTTGAACAAGAGCGTGATGCGCAACGCCGTCAGCGTACCGTGCCAGAAAAACCCGACACACCGGAGCCGCCACCAGAGGCTGTACCAAGAAGTTCTCAATCTGCGGTTACAGCTACCTCTGCGCCATCAATGCCGAGCCTAGGTTTGAATACTGCGATTACAGGGCTTGCCATTAGTGTGCCTCAATTCTCAGACTTTGGGGCGAACCAACAAGCCATGCCGCTATACCGTGTAGAGCCTAAATATCCAGCTCGTGCAATGAAGCAAGGCGCTGAAGGTTTTGTTGTGTTGTCGTTTACTATTGATGCACAAGGTCGTCCGACCGATGTTGAAATACTAGATGCTAAGCCGCGTCGCTTATTTGAAAGAGAAGCTATTCGAGCACTACGTAAATGGAAATATCAGGCTAAAGTTGTTGATGGAAAGTCCATTCCTCAGCAGGGTCAAACTGTTCGCCTTGAATTTAAGTTAAATAAATGATGAATATAAAAAACGTCGTTATTGCCTGTACCTTAATGCTTTGTATCTCGACAAGCGTTCAAGCGAAAGAGCTCTCTCAATTTACAGCTGGCAAAGTACAGCGAGCTCATAATTTGCAGCAAGACGAAAAATTAAATGAAGCCATCGCGCTACTGGCTGATCTCAATCCTTCTAGGGCGTACGACAAAGCATTTGTTAAACGTATGCTGGGGATTTTCTATTGGCAAAAAGGCAATACGAAAAATGCTATTGCTAATCTGTCTTATGCTGTCGACAGTGGTTTATTGGATGATGAACAAGCTTGGGTAACTCAGCGAATGCTAGCTGATATTCTATTGTCAGAGCAGCAGTTTACAGCGGCACTTCCTCATTATTATACGTTATCGACAAATATACCTGATAATCAGAAAGCTGATGAATTATGGCTGAGAATTGCACAAGCGCATTATCAGATTGAAGAGTGGGATAAGGTGCTTTCTGCCTTAAAACAGTACGATGCTTTCAACAAAAAAGCAGATGTACAACCGATGACGATTAAGTTGGGAGCTCAACTTCAACTTAAACACTGGAAAGGTGCAATTGTTACCCTTAACGGTTTGATTGGGCTAGAGCCGAATAAAACCGTATGGTGGCAGCAATTGGCTGGTATTCAAATTCGAATTGGGCGTTCGAATGATGCATTGGATACTTTAGCTCTAGCCAAGCATCAAGGTGTCGAACTTCGTCAGCAAGATTTAAAAACACTCGCTCAACTTTATGCGCAACGTGGTATTCCTGAACGAGCAGCTATCTTATTTAGTGAGTTAGACGGGGCAGAAACCGACGCTAAATTACTCTCTGCTCAAGCGATGTATTGGCAGTTGGCCAAAGAGTGGAATAAAGCGATTTCCACTTGGGCTAAAGCGGCCGCGTTAGATAATAGGTATCGCTGGGAGTTAGCTCAGTTATTGTTGCAAGAAGGGCATTATCGTAAGGCGTTAATAGAATTAGAACGTGTGAAACGTAAAGCTGAAAAGGCGGATGTAGAGCTTGCAAAAGTACGTGCCTATTACAAGCTAGAGGACTTTGACCGTGCCATCATTCATGCCAAGCTAGCGAATAATATTACGTCTTCTGCTGCGTCAACAAGTTGGATTCGGTATCTTAGTCAAATACGCGAGATGAAAGGTTAAGTGACTTAGAAAAAGCATTGTTATTATTGATTGATCTGATTTTATTAACTAGAATACGAATCGTTTTTATTAAGAGTAAGTGCTGTGTCAAATATTCTGGTTGTTGATGACGATGTAATGCTGTGCGAGTTATTAACCGAAGTGCTGAGTGAAGAAGGTTACGATGTCCACTATATTCACGACGGTGAAAGTGCCCTGACGTACATGCAAGCACACTCTGTTGATTTAGTCTTACTGGATGTGATGCTACCGAATATTGATGGGTTACAGGTTGCACGTCGCATTTGCCAACGTTTTGCCACACCTATTCTGATGTTAACCGCATTGGGTGATGAAGCGTCTATGCTAGATGGCTTGCAAGCTGGGGCCGATCAATATGTCGCGAAACCTTTTCGTGTACCTGAATTACTGGCAAGAATCACGTCGATATTACGTAGAGTCGGGCTTGAACGTCAGCGTCAGGGGCTGAATAACTGCACGGCTGATTTATCGATACAGTTTTCAAGATTGCCGTTAACGGGCACCGAATCTGAGCTGCTTGAATACCTTATTAAGCATGACGGTATTGTGGTCTCTAAAGCTGAATTGCAAAAAGAAGTATTGAAAAAAGATCTTTGCCCATTTGATCGTAACCTCGATATGCATATCAGCAATATTAGACGGAAAATGCTGCAGTCAGGCCTGTCAAAGCAACACATTAAGACGGTACGTGGTAAAGGCTATAGCTTTTACGAAAGTGTTAATGCAGCGTAGCTGTGATGCTAATCGATGGCTTGATGCTTAATTAATTATCGGCAATGCTAGCTCACTATTTGCACTTTTTAATTAGCACTTTAATAGTAACAATACTGATTTAATGAATAATGAATTTAATTCGCTCTAATGTTTTTTCTCCCTTACACGCTATTAATGACCGCTGTGGATTAGCTGTACGGCTTTTTTCCTATTTCGCCATTATTTTATTATTGATCCTTGGTATACAAAACGTGGCAGAAGTTGCGTTAGTCAAAGCAATGTTACGTATTCCAGATAGAATACAAGAGCAGATGCGCGATCTTGCAAATCAAGCTGAGATCATGATAGCTGACGGTGATATGTATGAATTGGCAGATTGGGAGCGAGGGCAACCTTATTACCTTTTTGTATTAAATAAAGAAAATAGGTCACTGAGTGGGCGAGACATGCACCCACATTTTGAATTTAAATTGGCGTATATCAGGCAAATAGATTCATTATTGGAAAGTCGTGTTAATCGACCAATCATAGAAATACCGTTACGCGATGGTAATCGTTTAGTTATTCAATTCCCACTTGATCAGCATCCTGCCCATCATTTTAAATTGTATTTTGGCTTAATTAAAATATTTATTGCCGCTCTTATTCTATGTGTATTTTCATTATTACTGGCTCGATACTTACAACGACCATTAAATAAACTACAAGAAGCCAGTCGTCGTTTATCTGAAGGGGATTTTAGTGTTCGAGTGACAAGCGAAGTGGGACGTGGTGTCAAAGAGTTTCGAGAGTTAGCTCATGACTTTGATCATATGACATTTCGTATTCAAACATTGGCAGAACAGCAAAAACGTCTAATTAGAGATGTTTCTCATGAATTGCGTACACCGCTAGCACGTCATAACCTGGCTTTACATTTACTTCGAAAAAGAACGCCCGAAGAAAACCAGCATTTATTAGATCGTCTTGAGCATGAATCTGATGAAATGAATAACCTAGTGACTGAAATTTTAGAGTTTAGTCGCATTGAGAATGCAAGTTACTCTGCAAGCTTAGAGCCATTACAGCTTGAGATCTTTTGCCAAGCGCAAGTATTAGAAAGCCAGATGGGCTTGAAACCGAAGCAAAGTTTAACGGGGTACTTTGATAATGAAACCCCCTTGATACTTGCAGATAGTCGCTTGTTATTACGCGTAATTAAAAATTTATTAGTTAATGCCAGCAAGTATGCCGGAGAGCAGGCAATAATCTCGCTAACTGTTCAACTGTCGCAAGAGCATGAAGAGCAGTATGTTCAAGTAATTATTGAAGATGATGGTAAAGGTATTGAACCTCAGCACCTTAAACGTATTTTTGACCCATTTACACGCTTGGAAGAAGCCAGAGATAAGCAATCTGGTGGTTACGGGCTAGGGCTGGCGATTGTAAAAGAATCGATGGCCTTAATGAAAGGGCAGGTAGAAGCAGATAATCGATTGAAGGGTGGCTTGCGTATTACCTTATTATTCCCTGTTCTATAGACATAAAAAAACAGCGACCCTAGAACCTAGAGTAGCTGTTTTAGTTATTGTTTTAGTAACTGATTTTACGATTTCTAATTACGATGAGTAAGTCTGCGGTTATCAGCGGCCATACGTTGATACAATGAATTGCTCGAATTCATTGCACATGTCGTTATCTGACTGGGCATTGTTAGCTAATTTGTTGGCACCATCAATGATATTGATGGTGGCATTCAAAGAAGCAACCTCAGCTCGAGTTCTCGACTCAAGCGCTGATATTTTCTTCTGCTCGATTTCCCATGCTTGCTCAGATGATAAGTTACATTCATCGGCTAGATATTTTGCGTTAAAGCCTTCGCCAGTCAAGTTTACGATGGTTCCGTTATGATTAACGCTGTTACCGCCATTCCAGTAATATTTTGCTAATAGCGGTCCAATTGCTGGATTATCGGTTAAGTAACCAAGTTTCTCTGTTAGGTAAGCTCTTGTTTGATAGACAGCCATATGAGCAAGTAAGTAGCCTTGGTAAGCACATGACGCTTCGTCTGATAAAAGATGCGGAATCGCCATTAGCGGGCGTGGACTAGCATCTAGACCGAGAATTTTCTTTTCCATGTCTCTTGCCAATTTCGTTACCGTTTCAGCATTCAGTTTTTCATCACTGAGTTGGTATAATGCACGTTCAAAATAGGGAACGACCAAAATACTTCTTTCACCGTAAGCCATAAACGGTTGTCTACTATCAATAATCGCCTTAATAATCTCATCAGGTACGGCATTACCCTTTGCGTCTAATGCATATTGTTTTAGCCAATCAGCATCGCCTAATAGGCTGTCACAAAACATCGACTGTGTTTCAGCATAAGCCATAGAAGTTGGTGCAAATTCTTGGGCAAAACATGGCGCATTCATTTTTACATTCGAGAAATGCGCAGCGTGCCCGCCTTCATGGAATAAGGTATTGATACCGTCATAGCCACTGCCTATTTGGTCGGGCTTCGCGTTACTGGTGAAGTTCACTTTCGCCGGCACCCAATTACCTTGATCGTAGAACGATGGCACAGGCCCATGGCAAAACCCGTTTTGGTACTTACCTTTACGATCAAGTAGATCTAATGTTAACTCAGCACCAGAGTAGTCAATATTTAAACGGCCAAATGATTCAACCCAACGACGTAATGACTGAGAAAATGGAACATATGGGTCTAAATCTCGCATAGCATCGCCCGAAAACGAGTATACAAAGTTATGCCCTTGTACCGATTGCGGACCAAGAGAGTTGATTAGGTTGTTTAGGCTATTTTGATGACTGTCTTTTGTTCTTACTTCGAAATCATCAAGAATAGTGAACAACTCGGCGGTAGTCATCTGTTCAGTTTTAACAATGGAGTAATCAAAGAAGCTGTTATAGCCTAATGATTTTGCGAACTTGTTACGCAGCTTTACTAAGGTTAAAAAACCGTTCTGTAGTAACCACTGCTCTAAATCTAATAGTGCTTGATGCGATGATTGACGTACTTGCTCGTTGGCACTTGTACGAATATTCGATGACAGCACAGGCAGCGATCCTTCCGCTTTCTCGCCATCTTCACCGATATACGTCATAACGTATTGTTGCTTTTTTTCAAACAAACTGGCTTCGAACTTAATGAGCTCAGCTTTAAGTTGCTGCGCTTCTTCAGACTCTAGAGCATGTGCTTGAAAAGTAGCCAGCCATCCTTTTAGTCCGATCAAGCTTTGTGTCTTTTCATCTGATTCTTCAAGAGATTCAGCGATTTTGATCTGCGCTTGTACATCAGAGATTTGAGAAGAGGCGCTTAAAAAAGCATTCCAAGCGGTTTCTGCTTTCGTCGAGCCATCATGGTCATCACTCATACCCATGTAGGTATCCCAAAAGAAATCTTCTTTTGTTCGGTGAATAGACAAGTAACGTTCGTTGAGTGAGTTAAGGTAGGCAGTAGCTGTCATTATCGTCCCTATAAATGTAAGCACGTGATTAATTTAATATTATATGTCTATTTTTAATGAGGTTCACGTTTAAAAATAGTGAGTTATAGTATTTATACTGTAAACGATGATATACATACAAGATTGGAAGCTAAGTGTTTGCTGCCTTTAATGGTATTGATTGTTTTACAGCTGCCAAAAATATTTCAAGGAAGAGATCATGTTTACAGTAACTGTCGATAATGACATTAAATTATGTGTTGTGGCTTAATGAATCAGTACATCCGTCGTTTGCCCCTCGATATGTAGAGTTAGCACAAGAGAATCATGAGTATTTGTCTCAATGGTTATCATGGCCATACTTTTGTAAAACAGAAGCTGAATTTTACGCCTTTATTCAACACTCTCTTCATAATTATGCCGATAATAAGTCAATGACTTGTGCGGTTGAATATGAAGGTTCAATTGTCGGAAATATGGGCTTTAATACCATTAATCACGATACCAAGAAAGTTGAAATCGGTTATTGGCTAGCCGCAGATATGCAAGGAAAGGGCATTATTACGCGATCGTGCCAATACCTTATTGATTATGCTTTTTCTCATTTGAATATGAATAAAGTCGAAATTTCAGCGGCAGTAGACAATGCTGCAAGCAGGGCTGTGTGTGAGCGTTTAGGTATGGAGTTAGAAGGCGTAATCACGAATGCCGAGAAAGTGGGCGATCGTATTTTAACTCATGCGATTTACGGATTACACCGAAAATAGATTTAGTGGTACGGCTGAAACAGCGGTTGAATGTTAACTGTAGATAGGTGACTCATTGATTTTAATTAGACGTTATGTTGAATCTGATGCAATAGAAACGTGGGGCATCTTCTTTAATACTGTTCGCAATATCAACTCGCGAGACTACTCTGAACAACAGGTAAAGGCATGGGCACCTAGATCGTTTGATTTTGCTCTTTGGCAAAAAAAGATGGATAGCATTAATCCCTCTATTGCTGAAATTAACGGTGTGGTGGTGGGTTATTCTGATTTACAGAGTGATGGCTTTATTGACCATTTCTTTTGCCACCATGAATATCAAGGTATGGGGATTGGAAAAGCATTGATGACCCATATTTTGAATTGTGGCAGTAAAAAAAATATTCACCGTTACTATTCAGAAGTCAGTATTACCGCAAAACCGTTCTATGAGCATTTTGGTTTTAAGGTAGTAAAAGCGCAAAATGTAGAAATAAGAGGGCAGACATTAACAAATTATATAATGGAAAAAATTAGCTAGTGGGTTTCTTACGGGGTTGTTTTAGACGCTAGATATTGGGGAGGAACGGTGCTGCTTAAATTTAACGTATTTGGCAAAAAAATGTCTGCTCAACGGAAAAATGAAGAATGGTTATTGTATTTGGAATCGGATACGTCAATGCGAGTTCGTATATACGATGTTGTTATTCCTTCTGAGTTTAAAGAGAGTGAACTAGCGTCTTATTTGGCGGATATTTTTCATGAAAACGCGAGTGAAAAAAACTCAAGCGTTGAAAGAATGAAATAGTCAGTGCTAAAAACACTGACTATTATATGAATAGTGAAAATTAATATTTACTGATACCTTGCGCGTTTCCGGCTAGTCATTATTTTTTGTTGATGAACGCCATTGAATGGTTTTTCCATTGCTTAGTACTGCCAAAATTGCACCTGATGGTAGGTGTTTGGTATTGGGTACTGTCAGTGGCATAGCGTGTTCAGAGAAGTTGGCAATAATTTTGCTGCCATCACTAAAAGTGGTTTGCTGTAACAGCCCTTGTTTATCGAGCCATTTAAAACCCACCAGCGCTTTATCCCATAGTTGTTTGTGAATAGGAAGAAAGCCGCTTTGATAGTGTTTAAGTGCCTGTAAACGAGGTTCATTTGTAGTGTTCGCTTCATCACGGCTTAAATGAACCATCGCTGGCGTGTTGTAGAGCATAGCAATCAAGTCTCGCTCTATTTGCACGTTGCTGAATTTTAGGCTGTCGCTGTGCCAGTGGTGGCTGTTAATCAACTCATCATGAAATACTGTTTGATATAGCGGTATTCTATATTTCGGTGCAAACAGTAGCGTTTTGTACGGTTCTTTGACTTGGGCTGACTGAAAGAAAAAAGCAGGTTTCTGATCAGGATACCAAGCACCTAAATAATAGGGAGACTGACGATTACTCTTCATATCGGGATCTGTCCAACCAAATCCCACAGTTTCCATACCATGTGCAAAGGCTATTCCCTGAGTGGTTAAAGCGTTGCCATCTTCTGATCCTAATAGTACACGCTGATCTGTAGCGATCCACTGCATACGTGCGTTAAACGCAGCGAGCATATCTGTCTGATTCATCCCACCACTTGAGTCACTGTAATCTTCACGTGCCATCGCTGTAGCATCGACATCTAGAAATATACTGTTAAAGCGCCCGTAATTAATTACGTCTTTTATGCGATTTTCTACGTAATCTCGGTGACAACTTGGATTCAGATATACACCATTGCCACGAAATCCTTTTTGTTGATCGCCGTTGGCTTTTTCTATCGCACAGTCTTCGTGCATTGCTTGTGGTAGTTGTGCTGTAAGCCAAGCATCATTAACCCCAGGGGCAATTGCAGTATTGTAGGAATCATAAACCCCCACGAGATACCCGGCTTTTTTTGCTTGCTCCACGACTTCGGGTTGATAAAACGCAGGCATCCAATTATCTAAGCCAAGCCAAAGTTTCTTTAAGCCAACTTTTTGCAGGTTCGTGATCATATCTTTTGAAATAGCCTGTCCCCAGCGGTCGGGAGATATCAAATAGCTCCTCGCCTGTATTGCTAGCCAAGCTTTACGTTGCTGAGCGGCTTGGTACTGTTCCTTAATACCGTTGTTACCCAGCGGATGGTCAAGGGCTGGCATGGTATTATTGATTGACTGGTTTATGCTCTCAACCAGTAAACGTTTATGGTATTTACTAAGCCAATCTTGACCTTGATGAAGCGATTTGAGCTCTTTCATCGATTCTTTAGACGGTGTAAATTGCGGTTGATTAAAGTACCAATCTTTTAGTCCCCACCAGTCCAGAACATCTTCAACGGCAAGCACGTCACGACCAAACAAATAGACATGACTCGCTCCAATTAATTTTTTCAATTCAGGATTATCAATACGTTTTGTTGAAAGGGGCCGAGCTTGCTGATGGTTAATACGCCACTTTCGGTATTGTTTTGCGCCCGCTAATGGTTCATCACCAAGGGATATTTGTACATTAAAGGCTTGTGAGCGATTAAGGGGCGTGAAGTCATGCGTTGCTTGCATGTCTAATAATATATTGCCTGCTTGCTTAGATGGGGTGAAATGCAGTGTGTTGTTTGTAGCTGTTACGAATTGGTAACTGACAAACTGGCCATTTTGCTCTGTGGTCCAAAACGGCATTTTAAGATCTTGTGTGGTGTTAGATCCTGAGTATTCAGCGCTTAAGTATTTTATCCATGTTTTGTTATCAGTTGGAATACGCATGCCTTCGTTGAAAGGGATTAGTAAAGTTTGCGTGGCTTGCTCTGCTAAATCAAACCACGTTAGTTTGATTGGCTGATTTCGTTTGATGATTGTTTTCTCGTTAACCGTAAAAGCCAGATTTAAGCTTTCATCAAATGTTGCTGTTACCTCAATGTTACTGGGTTTAAGTATCCAGCGAGCCTGATTGTCGCTGGATTGCACAAGCTGAATCGCGTGTTGTGGTTTATCGTTAATCGCCAGTGCGGCTTGGTTTATTGAGAGGTTGTGATTTTGTTTGTGCCAGTTAATCTGCAAATTATCAGGATCGATAGAGATTTGCTGATTGTTTTGGTTAAGTTGTATGTCTGCACTGTGGACTGAGAAACTGATAACACTTGCTAATAATGTAAATAAAAACGTTGGTTTTTTCATGGTGATTATTCCGTTTGGATTTACGCTTATTACAGAGCAAATCCAATGTCGTTTTGTCACCTATATGTCTCTATTGTCGAAATAGGCAAACTAAAGCGCTGGACATATTCCACTTTCACTTCGCCTTGGTATTCAAATTGGCTGACTACCGCACTTAGCCATGTCGCGTTGCTAGGAGTGGTTGCTGGGCGTTTTGCTGCATATTGTAAATTGCTATCAGTTGCGGCTGATGTAATTGGCATAACAGGCGTTAGCTGCATTGGTATATGCTTGCCTAGCTGGTTGTATTGCTCATCAAACCATTGCCAATTCATCACAATGGGTGCGCAAGATGTTTTATTTTTTGGTGGCGTGACTATTAACGATTTTGATGCTCGACGTGTGTTTGAGTGAACCCATGTCGTATCAGTAAAGGCAGAAATAATCAGTGGATAGCGAACGCCATTAATCGATAGTTGGTATATTCCTGCCTTTGGTGCGCTTAATAAATCGTTACTTTCAAACTCAATATATTCTTTAGTTGGCTGGGGAATATCGGCAGTGACAAGTCGCGTATTATTTTCGTCAAATAACACTAAAATAAGAGGTTGCGTGACTTGCTCGGTCGATATTTTGATCTGATAACCCTGATTGTTCACACTATTTTTATTGATAAAAGAGATATTGATGTTGGCAGGTAAACTCACTGAGCTAATCAGTTGCTTTCCACATTGTGTTTTACTCAATACCGCGTCTTTGATCGGTTGCCAATAGTGCTCACTGATCTGATTTTGGCTCAAGCTGAGTTGAAGTTCTTGCCAAGCAAGCAAGGTTTGATCTGCAGATAAAGCTGAATAGCTTGATTGCAGTGGGGTATCAGGAAACCAGTTATCAGCTTTGGCGTGAGTGATTGGGCTAATAAATAGACCGCTCAGAAGTAATGAAACCAGTTTATTCATGCGCTTTCACCAAGCGATAGCCAACCCCGCGTAACGTTTCTATATGAATACTCGGTAACTTTTGACGAATGCGTAATACATGATTATCTACTGTTCTGGTTGTTGGGAAGGCTTGATACCCCCAAATTTTATTCAGTAGCTCTTCTCGATGGAAAACGCGCCCTTGGTTTTGAATCAACATCAGTAGCAATTGAAACTCTTTTGGTTTGAGTTCGACAGCAGAACCATTGTCGGTTAACGCTCTATTAGATACATCAATCTCTATTTGTTGATAGCGAACAGAGCTATCACCGAGTGGACGAAGCTGGGCACAAATACGCGCCAATAATTCCTGATGAGAAAAGGGCTTCACCATATAGTCTTTGGCACCAGCCATTAATCCTTCAATACGCTGTTCGACCTCGATTTTTGCGGTCAGGATGATTACAGGCAGTGCCTTTAGCATAAGCCATTGTGGTAAAAGTGTAATGCTGTCGCCTTCAGCTAGTTGACGATCAAGGATAACCAGATCAGCACGATACCAGTGTGTCTCAATATTTTGGATGTTAGTGAGCCATTTGCAGGAAAAACCTTGTTGTATAAGATATTCACTTAACCCTTCACCAAGTAGCTTATCGTCTTCAATTAATAAAATTTGGTTCATAATGGTAATTCCAAAATACAACGTGTTGGTTTACGTTGGCAGATAAGCTTGCCACCCATTTGCTTCATAAGGCGAGAGACGATAACGAGACCGATCCCCATATTGGTTTGACTCTTTGAAGGGCTAACAAGTGTTAACCAGCGTTGAGCGATACTCGGGAATTCACCCTGATCAGACACTTGAATTCGCAGTACTTGATCAACATGAATATCGATAGCGACGTTACCTTTACCATGTTGCTGAGCATTTTTTATCAGGTTCTCGAGACAGATCCCAAGCCAATAGTAGGGTAGGTTTAATTCTCGATCTTCGTTCAATGTGTAATCCAGTGAATATTTTTCTAAATAGTGATCTAACCAGTCAGAGAGATAAGCGCTTTGATGTTGAAATTGATCTTCAGGTTGAGAACTCAAATAGCCCTTACTGGTTTCTGCTAATTGAGCCAGCCTTTGGTGGTCTGCCATTAAGCGCCAAACCGTTTGTTGTGTGTTGTCACTTAACTCATCAAATTGATCGCGAAACATCTCTACGGTAAAACCTAAACTGGTAATTGGTGTTCTTAGCTCGTGTGTTAGAAGCTGGAGGATAAATTGTCGTTCTTTTGCATTTTGTCGTCGTTGGTAAATGTTACGTGTTATCAAAAATGCAATAGCTAAAGCTAAAAAGGCCAAGATCCAACGAGTTAGTTGAGGCGCTGGTGTCGCGACATTTAAACAAATGTTGCTGTACCGAAATGAACAAATTGCGGCTGTGTTGTCTGCTATCGCTAATTTCATCGAATGTGCAAGAGGCTGCCATTGATTGGCGTCGATGGCTTTCCACCCCGAGTCATTGTTTAACCACAGTGTGCTCTGTTCGGTAATGTAAGCTCGATAGCCTGATAACAACGCATCGACTCCTTGAGGAGAAAGCTCTGAAAGTAAAGCGTGCAACGGATGCTCTTGGTTAGCGAGCGTTAATTGCCTGCGATGCTGAGTTAAAAAAAGTTCACGATGCGGTTTATCAAGCGAGGCTAGGTAGCGGTCTGCGTAACTGCCGCCAGCTGGGTGAAGCAAGGCTTTCCCATCAAACCAACTAGTTGTGAGTGGCTTTTTTTGGCAACGCGCTAGTTCAAATTCGATAGCATCTTGTAGCCTAATCTCTTTACGATCTGGTTTAGTAGCTAAGGATCGATCTTGTTGGCATTGATCACCTATTTGCCACAGAAGCTGTATTTCCTGCCAGTGGAATTGGCTGAAAATAGGGTACTGACTGCTGCTGAGAAGTAGTGATTTAGGGTAGCGGTTAATGTCGGCTTGGCTAAGGTTTTGTTCTGGTGAGAGCAAGCCTGCTTGCTGATAAAATTGTTGCCATAACGTTTGAAGGTTTGTTGTATTATCTTGAGCAACAGCTGATGAAGCGTTGATACAAAAGACAACCAGTAAGCCCATAAGTTGAAAGCGATTCATAGTGTGAATAATGGCAGCAAATAATAGCAATCTTAACGCTTTTATTCGGTGGTTTGTAACCTCTGTGTAAACATTTGTATAATATTTCTCTTTTACGCCAGTAATTCTTTGTAACCACATTCAGCGGTATTTCAATATTGAATTAAATCACTGGCACTTATTACGGTCTAGTTTACATTGCGCTTTAGTTTATATAACGTCAGTGCCAGTGATTTTTATAACATTAGATTTAGGGTTCTTAGGCTTAGGGAGTAATTAGTCACCTTCTCGATAACGTTGTTCCATCTCGTCTTGTGCTTCAAATTCGTCGTAAATAACGGGAGTAACCTCGTCAGTACTGAATTTCAAGGTGGCGGGTATAGAATAGTTAGGTACATTATCGTAGCTAAATACGGAATAATATTTGGGAATATTCGTATTGCCAAAACGGTCTAACGTATACCCATCTTTACCCGCATACAACTTTACGCCATCAAAGGGAGAACGGGGTGGGTGGAAGCTATTTCGCACCACATATGTGCCTACCCAGTCTTCACTATCAGGGTTATCCCACGTTAACCTAACCAAGCCGTCTTCTAATGAGGCCTGAAAGTTTTCAGGAGAATCCATTGGCTGTTTGTGTCGCTCAATATATTCCACAACTAGTTGTGGGTAAACGGTGGTCTCATCAGCTGAGAGTGTTTTCCATTGCACAATAGCGTCTTGTTGACGAGAGGCTGAGGTTGCTCGAATGATTAAATTGATGGGTTTCCCTGAATCATGCAGATCTTCTAAATGCTGACGGGCTGAACTATCAAACATAAAGGTTTGTTTTGGTGTTTTAACCAGTTCGTGACTACTGACTTCGTAGCCAAGAAATTCGATTAATTCGCTGCACTTTATGCTGTTGTAGTTGAGCTTGTCATTATCAACCATCCCAACGGTAAATCGTATTGGCTGTGAAATACCGTTTGTAGCTTCGCTCTCTAATACAAAATACGCACCAGTGATTACAATATCTGTACGTTCTGATAGCTGTGGTAGCATGAATTCTACATGACCAAATATTCGCTGACCATCGGCATCAAACCCACTCTGTAACTCTCCTTGAGTAACCCCTATATGGCTTACGGTGTGGCACACAGTGGCATTACAGGTTAATGCATTAGGGCGGCGGTGATAGATAAGATCGAGGTTTGGTCGATAATGGATACCACCGCCAAAACGACCATAGCCGATATCGAATTGCATCATTTGCGAATCGTGGCCTTGCGGTAAGTTATCTGGGCCTTGTAACCGTAATAACAAACGCCCTTTATCTAACTGATCTTGAATAAGTTGTTTTTCTAGGGCACTGAAACGCCAATTTTTCCAGATGCCTTGGGTGAGCTGATCTGAATCAATTGCATCGCCTAATGTTTGTAATGCTACTGCGTTATGGATTTGTTCGAAATCAGTTATATCAGAAATATCATCAGGATCTAGAATGGATACCGACCATTCGCCATAATTCTCTATTTTGGCGCCAACTCGATTCATCGGGTACAAAGAGAACGCGGCGTCTTTGATCTGTGCATCGGTAGGGATCCGGCTCATATCATAGTCAATAACACCGTAGCAGATCCCTTTGGTTTTATTTACGCCTATAAATAAGGAGTTATTACCAAAGTGCTCTGCATTTTGTGTGGCAAGAAACTCTCCGGTGTAGCCTATTTTTTCGGGCGTTGGAAATAAGGTGAATGAAAACTCATCTTTTTCAAGGTTCGTTTTTATTTTTACTTCAGGCGCAAACGGTGATTTTACCCGGTTGACGCGGTTAACTTTTCGTAAGTTGTAATAGTAACGATGCCCAGATTTAAGTTGCTTATCGGTATATTCACTTTGTGATGTAATGGCTATAAGGTTGTCACGTGTGCAGGGGTCTTTGGGGGCTTCATTACGGTAAACCTGATAATAACAGCCGTCATCTTCAGGGTTATGATCCCAGACTAGCTCTGCATGGTTAGCTGATATGTCACGCACCGTGAAATTTTCTGGGCGTTTAGGTGCTAAATCTGAATAGTTTATGGCAGTACCAAGTGCATACAGTAATGCCGGAATATTTTCATCAACACTTTGTGACATATTGATCAGGTAATCAGGAATATTTCGACTGCCTACCTCGACGACGGTTGATAAAATTCCTCGGTCATAATAGTACTCACGGCCACTACCATGGATCAGGTTTGCAGGTGGCTTTCCTCGGTGAATACCATACTGACGACGAGTCACTTTATGTATTTCTTTCGCCATGTTGGCGCACAAAATATTAAGATCCGTACCTTCAATTTCGGCTTCATGATTAAATTTATGAGCAGGAAAAAATACATTGCCCTGAGAGTGATAATCAAGTGCAATTTTTATATTGTTATGTAGCTCGACAAACTGCTTAATCGCTTGCGTCTCTGGTTCGGAAAATGCAGCTGGTCCTCCGTAAATATTCGACTGGGTGTTTGTCGATTGACGGAAGTTAATACCGAAATTACGATTTAGATCGACCCCAAAGGTTCCATCACCATTATCTCGTCGGTTCTTGCGCCAAAACGAAAAGTGATTACGGGAATACTCGAAACCATCTGGGTTCAGGCAAGGCACGATATATAAGGTGTTGCGCGTCAGGGCTTCAACAACCTCGGGGTTACTCGGGTAGTTATCCAATAAATATTGAATAAAATTAACCGCTAGCTCGATACCTATCCATTCTCTGGCATGTATCGTACCTGTATACAATAAGGCTGGTTTAAGATCGGCATAGGCTACATCTTGCGATATAGTCACCATCATAATAGGGCGCCCTTCATGGGTGTCACCTATATTCTGTAGCCGGATCAAATCAGGATATTTAGCCATCGCTTCTGTTAAGAAGTCGATAGTATCTTGGTAAGAAAGATATCGTTTTTTCATTCTTAACCCCTAACATACGCGTGCCAGTCGGCAAGGATTGTTTTCAGCTTTTTCTGCTTTAAATTTCGAAACGTTGTGAGTTGCTGTGGGGTATTGTTTAAAGCGTGTAACGTGCCTTCAACACTAAGCGTATCAACAATCTCGTTGGCTAGTGTTTGCCCAATTCCTTTTACGCCCAAGAAGAATGTTACTAATTGGTCGTGAGTGATTGAAGGTATTTCCTTTACAGAAGAGTCGTCTCTATCTGTCGTTATATTAGAGCAATCAATATCAGGGCTACTTATGTCATCAGGATGTAAGCAGGCTTGCTGTGCCGAGACATTAACAACACTATGTTCCTCAATACCACTATCCATTTCTTCAATAGTACAATCTAATACAGGTTCAGTGCTTAATTGTTCTAAAACACCGCTCGATGTTTTAGATTCAATGACCAGACTGTTGTGCATATCTTGAAAGTTCCATGCTTCGCTTGGCCACTCTTCAATTGGCTGATAGTGCGTTTGCAATAGACGGTAGTGCTCATCTGTTGGCGCATACTCGCCAGTATCTGTCGAGAAATCTGGCTGACCAAATGTAATGTGACGCATGGTTCGCAATAATGATGAGTCAATTTTTCCTAGCTCTTCCCAGTTTTTATGAACAATATGAGGCTTGGTGAATTTTTGAGGATTTAATAACCACATTAAATATTGGCCAATCCAGTCTCGGATATAGGGAAAAGCAGCGAAAGCTGTCGCGCATTCCAAAATGGTATATTCATCTTCTGTACTGACGGCAATATCACAAGCCCAGTATTCAGCATTGGCCGCTTTCGATGCTTTTACTGCTATTTCAAGTACTTCTTCAGGGATATCTTGATAGTCCATGCTACCTCCCTGACTGGTGTTGGTAAGCCATTCACCTTCAGGAGGACGGCGCCAAAATGCGCACATTGGTTGGTGTCCGACTAGCATTACTCGAATATCGGCTTTCATCGGAACAAAATCTTGAATATAAGCAGGGTAATATCGCTTTTCTGAAAATAGTCGTAACGCTTCTTCGGCTGTATCTACTTTATGGACAAAATAACCGCCATAGTTGGATGGACCATAAGAACGTTTAACAATTTTTGGATAATCAGTATGTGTTAGGTATTCCAAGGCTTCATCTACTTGATAAAAAATCTTAGTAAGCGGAACGGGCAACTGATATTTTTCACAAAAGTGTGTGACGTTTTCTTTTGATTTATTACTGAACTGAGTATCAAGAGAAGGGATAAACCGAACATTCGGTAATTCACGGGCGATAGCGCGGAATGTTTCGTATGCCGTTGCCGGAATATTGCCAATTAAGACCTCAATTTTTTTGCGCTTCACCTCATTGATAAAACGCTGTTTATCATTACCCCAGTGATACACCACCTGTTCAATTTTTTCTGGCCAGCCTTTAAAGTTAGAACAATTGAAAAAACGTAATACATGGTCAAGGTACAGTAAGCCAATTTTAGGGCAGCTTTTAGTACTGCTTTTACTACTGGAAGTATTTTCAGAAATCATGCGGTAGGTACCTCGGTGTGCAGGGATGGATTCATAACAGGCTCATGAAAGGAGAGGGCAATATCAGGAGAAAGAGTCGTTGGCTGATTGCTTTTGTTTACTGTTCGGTCGATGAGATCAACCAAATATTGAATTTTAGTGTTGTTAAAATTTAGCCCGTATTTTTCTTGTTCTGGGGTGGCAAAAGCAGGTATGCCATTCACTTCAATGACCACATATTGCTGATGCTCAATATCATAGATGATGTCGACACCAGCCACTTCTAGTCCTGTAACCTTTGCGGCTTTTAATGCAAGCTCAACCACTTCTGGTACAGGTTCGCGCATTATTACACTACCACCGCTAGTCACATTGGTTTTCCAACTACCGGGTGCGGCTTTTCGGCCATAACAGGCAACAAATTTGTTATCCACGATATCTACTCGGTAATCGGTAAAATCGTTTTCGATCACTCGTTCTAAATAGAATTGCGGTGCATGCTGCTGGGTAATATAGGGCATTAGCAGGTCAAGGTCGCGTTCGTGTTCTAATTTAATAATGCCGTTGCCTCCCCAGCCGTCAACAGGCTTACAAATGGCTTTTCCTTGCCAAAAACGCATGTGTTCTTTGAGCTGTTCAATATTGTTCTTACTGCAAACAATATAATCGGTGGTTGGGATATTATTTTTCTTGAGTCGGTGTGCAGTTCGGAACTTATCTTCCGTCAGAGCGAATGAATCATAGTTATTGATCATTGGCATCATGGTGTTGAGTGTCTGATACAGATAGACCTGAAACGGTGATTGCTGCCCTGCGTTATACGAAAAGAACAGATCGAGTTCATCTAACATATGACCATTACAAAAAATACTGCTGTCATATGCAGAGGCATGCGCCAAGTTTAGTCCGCCAATTGCATCAATCTCTCTCTCTTTTAGCTGCGCAACGATTTTACGCTCAATATCTTGTCCTCCACAGTTTTCATACATCCACAAACCGATCCGATGTTTCGCCATGAGTAACTCCTTATTACGACTAGATCAAAAATATGCCGTTCAGGCATTGTTAGTAAAACGGACACAATAGTAATATATGCTCACATCATATTGTTGCATATTGATTGTAACAGTGAGCTAAGTTGAAAATTCTAATTAACGATGCAGCGAATTACTAAAGCTGTGCAAGGAATCAAATTATGGACTGTATTGATTTCACTGATTTGAAAGAAATTGTTGAAATAAACTCTTGGACAAACAATAAAAGTGGCGTTGATTGTCACGGTGAAAAGATGAAAGTGTGGATGAAAATGCTTGGCTTTGAATGTGAAGTCTTTGAGCGAAAAGAGGTTGGGAACCATTTGTTATTTTGTAGCTCAACAGAAAAAGACCAACCTCGGCTGCTTCTTATGGGGCATTTGGATACGGTATTCCCACCAGGGATATTTGAAGGGTTTAGGGAAGATGAATACTGGATCTATGGCCCTGGAACCTGCGATATGAAAGGCGGCAATTTTGTTGCTCTCAGTGCGCTACGTAATATAAAAAGAGAGTGTGGTGAAATCCGTAATATCGACTTCTTAATGGTCAGTGATGAAGAAACGGGTAGTGATGACAGCAAGCTTATTACTCGCCAGTTAGCCAAAAACTATCAAGCGTGTTTAGATTTTGAAGCGGCAGGGGCAGATCATGAAGTGGTGAATGGGCGTAAAGGTGTTGCGACTTATTGCATTGAGCTTCAAGGTGTCGCGGCTCATGCTGGTAATAATTACCTTCAAGGCCGAGATGCTAACCTTGCCGCAGCAAAACTTCTCATTTTATTGACTGATCTGAGTAATATTTCTGAAGGCACCACAGTTAATGTAGGAAAAATAAATGGGGGAATTAGCACCAATACCATTTCCCCCAAGGCCACGTTAATGGTTGAAGCTAGATTTACCCAAGCGATTGAGCAGCAACGAGTGTTAAGTGCCATTCCTTTCATGGTTGAAAATCATGGGATAGAAGGGGTGACAGCCAAGCTGAGTGGTGGTTTGCAACGTGATGTTATGACTCCTTCGCCTGAACAGCAGCAACTTCTTGACCTATTAGGGAAAATTGTTGGTTACCCTTTAAAAACTGAACAACGAGGCGGGGTGAGTGATGCCAATGTCACCTCTGGGGCTGGTTTACCCACTCTTGATGGTTTTGGCCCTTATGGTGATGGGGACCATACTGAATTCGAACGGGCATCAAAAAGTAGTTTTATCCGAAGGATCACTGAAGTAACCGCTATCCTTCGGCATTTTAATCAAGGTAGTTAGTCCGCAGTTACCAGCCTTGTAAAAGAGGCTGGTTATCCCTTCTAAGCTTAAATAGAGTGAACTAGCTTTTTATTATCTACTTAATTTATATCGCCATTGATATACGGATTGTTTTTAATGAGGTTTTTAAATTGCTCTAATAGTGCAATACTTTGTTTATTTTCTAATCCATCTTTATGTAGGTATGCTCCAATAGTTGCCTTACTAAAACATTCTTGCATTTGAAGCGGCACAATATCAAAGGTACTAAAGTAAGATCTCATTCCTATTGGGTAAGGTAAAATTGCATCGCTGTTTTGTAATAAATCAATTGCGGTTAATAGTGAGTTGGTATTATAGATAACCTTTTCTTGCAAATAGTGACGTTTTTGAAAAGACGTTAATTCTTCGTTTTGCTGTTGAACTAAGTGTGAAAAACGTTTTTTAGACGCGCCTAAATCGACAGAAGGAAAGCGTGCGATATCTTCATTACTGCAAGTGATCTCAAGTAGAGGATGACCTTTTCTGACATAGACTTCTTCGCAACTGCTAAATAGAGGATGAAACTGTATGCCTTCGTATTGCGCTAGTCCGAGTATCTCATGCCCAACAAAGATGCTAATTTCATCACTTAATAATAAATTCATCAGCTGTAAGTGATTGCCAACATCGATGGATATATTACTGTGAGGATAGGTATCTCGAAAGTCTTGAACGCTGTCTCGAATAAACAGGTGCCACCAGGCATCACCACAGCCAATTTTAAGTTCAGTTTGATGCCTCAGTTTATTTTTTTCTAATTTATTGAGGGTATTTTCGTACAGATTCTGCATCATTTTTGCTTGTTCATAAAGTAGTTCACCGCTTGATGTAAGCGTGATCCCTTTGGAATGACGATTAAACAGTTTACTGCCAAGTTTTTCTTCTAACTTCTGCATGTTATGGCTTAACGTCGGCTGACTTAGGCAGAGGTTGTTAGCGGCTTGGGTGACGTTCTGAGTCTTAGCTACTTGAATGAATTGGATCATTAACTTAAACATAATAGCTCTTTGCTTTTACCGAAAGAGCTATTTTATGACGCTTATTTGTATATATCTATTTATCTATCAATTTTGATACATAGCGAAGCCAAATGGTGCCAATTTTAGTGTTTTTGTTAACTGGTAAGGCGTTTCGTGATAAATATCAATGACATTATGGTCAGAAAGTAAACGAGGAAGCTTCACTTCAACGGGATTCTCGCTGTTATTAGCAACTTCACCCTTTGCGGTACGAATTCGTAAGTGAAGCGTCTCTTCGTAATATTTCAAGTTTCGATAGCTGATTTCTAGCTTTTAATTTCGTTATAAACGAGTAAGAGTTTTTGCACTTCACCTTGTGTATACGCGAGATCTTGGCTCTCTTCGTATCCCCAAAGCGGGGTGATTTCAAAGGCGTCTTTGGTTGGCATTACCTTAATTGCCACAATACGTTCTTGCTTGTTATCTGAGATAAAAAAGAGATACGGCTGAGGTTGTTTAAGCAGTGCGTTGTATTGCGATGGTGTGGTGTAGACAGCATTCACCGCCTTTACGTCTTTAGAACCATAAAAGCGTTGAGCTTCGGCTAATACAGGAATTGCCATCTCTTGCAGTTGCTCATAACTGCTCTCGACATGAAATGATCCACAATCACTTGGGATCTGATCACGCAGCGTTTTGTATTCGGTATTAATTTCTGCTAACGGCAGCGTTAAATAGCGTCTCTCAAATTGTTGTGCCAAGAGAAATAGCTCATCATTATTTACGCATTGCTTAAAGTTACTTTGTTGCTCAGTAAACGTTGAATACTCAAAAGATGGCTTGGGAAGGGTGCTGTACGCAATGATAAATCCAGTGATGAAAATGACGACAGCGACGGCAATATGAAACATATAGTCGTGAATGCGTTGAAGTTGGCCGCGAAAATTCAAAGTGTGACTCCTTTCCATGAACTGTCTGGAATAGATTGTGCTCTTCATTACCCCCTTACCGTAAGAGGGCAGTGAAGTACCTTATTTAAGGTATGTTTAAAATGTAATTATTTTTTGAACTCAGCCGATTTTATTGAATACTTGATTGATTCTTCGGTTTTGGTATCAAAAAAGTGCAGCTTGGTATTGTCGATAACTAAGGTGATCTTTTCATCAATAGCCACATCGGGTTCGCCTGTGCCCAATGTGCCAACAAATAGGTTCATTGGTGAGGCATTGAAAAATACATTAATGGCATCGCCTAAGTATTCACTGTTCATTGCTGTGGTTTCAAAGCAGCAATCAGGGAAAGCATCGCGATATTTTTTACCTGAGCGAATGGCACTAGAACGCGCACCTAACGTGATGGGTTTACCATTGTAACCAGCGTTATTGAGGATTTTTTGGTCACTCTCATTTAAGGTAATAGTGAAAGAGTGACACATGAACTGACCGCCTTCGTATGTTCCTTCAATCAAGTTCATTGATGGCATGCCCATGAAAGTCGCCACAAAGCAGTTTTTAGGGTTGGTAAATAGCTCTTTTGGAGAGCCAATTTGTTGAATTTCACCCATCGACATTAATACGATGCGATCTGCCATCGTCATTGCTTCAACTTGGTCATGCGTTACGTAAATGGTGATTGCGCCTTTATCTCGGTGCATGCGAGAGATTTCAGTTCGCGTTGTAGTACGTAATTTTGCATCCAAGTTACTTAGTGGTTCATCCATTAAATACAGCTTTGGCGTACGAACCATGGCACGGCCAAGAGCAACACGCTGACGCTGACCACCAGACAACTCTTTAGGTTTGCGCTCAAGGTATTCAGTTAAAAATAGATCTTCAGAGATATTATCAACCGACGCTTTAACCTCATTGCCGGGATAATTACGTAGCTTTAATCCGTAACCAATGTTGTCGCGTACCGACATATGTGGGTAAAGCGCATAGCTTTGGAATACCATTGCAATGTCGCGGTCTTTTGAACTGACGTCATTCACGACTTCGCCATCAATAAGGAACTCACCGTCGGTAATGTCTTCTAACCCTGCAATCATGCGCAAAGTGGTGGATTTGCCACAGCCGGAAGGGCCGACAAGGACAATAAATTCACCTTCTTCTATGTCTAAATTGAAATCACGTACCGAGCACGTATCCGAATTTGGGTATTTTTTATTGATGTTTCTTAATGAAATCTTGCTCATTAGCCTTTTACTCCACCAGACGTTAAGCCGCCCACGATATAATCTTGAAATTTATAGAACACAATGACAGGTGGAATTGCTGCTAAGACCGCTCCTGCTGCGAATACGTTATAGCTAGACTCTTTGATGTTGTTGATGAGTCCCATTAGGCCTACGGCCAGTGTTTTCGCTTCTGAATTCATACTGGCGATAAGGAATTTTGGCATGATGATGTCGCCAATAGGACCTAAGAAACAGAAGATGGCGATAACCATGATCATTGGCTTAACCAACGGCAGTAATATCTCTCTAAAGACCTGCATTTGGGTTGCACCATCAATTTTCGCTGACTCGTCTAACGCACGAGGGATCGAATCGTAATACCCCTTCATTAAAATCGTATTCATTGTGATGCCACCTGTGGTGTAGATGAGGATCATATAGATATACGTATAAAGCGTGGCATTTGAAGAGCTGTAAATGCCGATAGAGTTTGCAATTGCGTACAGAGCAATTAAGCCACTGCCAGATGGGATGATCTGAATGATTAACAGCGATATCAACGCACTTTTTCGTGATTGATAACGATAACGGGAATAAACAAAGCCAGCAATCGTAACAATAAAGGTAGAGAGCACCATGGTGATAACCGACACAAGGAAGGTATTTCGATACCAACTTAAATAAGGTGTTTCAGTAAACAATTGAACAAAGTTTTCCGTTAAACTGAAATTCTCTGGGAAAAATGAGGTTGAATACAGTGAATTACTCACATTAAACGCGCTCATAAGAGTGACCAGTATCGGATAAACAATCACGACCACCATTGAAATAAGAAACGCGTAACTAAAAATCAGTCCTATATTTTTGGTGATGAAATGACGATTTAGGCGTTTGGCTTTGACTGGGCGCTCTAAACGGATAGCGTTGTCCATTACATAACCTCCTCATTTTTAAAGGCACCGGCTTTTAACCATGAATACAAGACAACCGCACCGACAATGGTACTGGTGATTAAGGTATACACAGCGGCTTCGTTGTATTTGGCGTCCATCATTAAACGGAAACCAAGCGATGAAATGGTATCGAGTGGTTTATAAATCGACCCCACGGTTTGTACCGTTGCTTCACCCAGCATATAAACGATGGTGACGTTATTAAAGTTGAAGGTAAATTGAGTAATAAACACGGGAGCGACACTGATCAATATTAAGGGCAAAGTGATATCGAAGAAGTTTGTCCATGCATTACCGCCATCAATGGCACTGGCTTCATAAAGATCGTCTGGAATGGTTTGTAATACGCCAGTCACTAAAATAAAGACGTAAGGAAACCCAAGCCATGCTTGTATTAAAATGATCGTTATCTTGGCGTAATCGGCATTAAGGAAGAAGCCAATTGCGGTACTGACATCGTATTCATTCCCCGTGAAAAATGGGATAACCATGGTGTTCATTCCGCCAATTTTCGAGAAGAAAAGTTGGAAGACTAAAATGGTTAAGAAAGCAGGAACGGCCCAAGGCAAGATGTACACGGTACGGAAGAATTTCTTTCCTCTGATGTGTTTATTGTTTGCTACAACCGCCAGTACAGTGCCTAAAACAATGGTCAGTGCTGAGGCACAAAATGTCCATGTTAACGTCCAAGTGAGTGTTTCTTGAAATGCAGCTGCGGTGCGTTCGTTGGTAAATAAACGTTCGAAGTTGGTAAAGCCTTTCCATTCAATAAGGAATGCAGGCGGAAGTACAGGGCGTTTGAAGTTAGTAAATGCAACGATAATAGAGACAATTGCAGGTAAAAGAGCAAAAATAAACAATAAAATAAATTTAGGTGCAGTGATTAGGTTTGGAACTATTTCGTGTGATAGGCCACGAACTTTCTCGGTAAACGTAATGGCAAAACCAGTTTCTTCTATTTGGCGCTTTACATCTTTAGCATCACGAGCAAACGCGTAGTGAAGGGCTAAAAAAACCAGAATCATCATGGCGCCAACGGTTGAACCGACCATGATCAGAAAAGAATCATCAACAAAACGCTCAGCACCAATGGTGATTTTTCCATTAGGTTGCTCGACAGCTAATAGGCGGAAGTTCGGAAGGGTGAATTGAATAAATACCAATATCTCTAAAGCCAGTATCGAAAATCCAAATAGGGCTTCTCGCATTCGACGGAGTAGGAGATGTCCACTGCCGGGAATAACTATAGAGAGCCAGAATACAAATTGTTGACTCATGTAAATAACCTACTTATTTATAAGTGCTGTGTAGATATGTCACGTTATTTGTGTTGCACGATGCCTTAATGTCATAGGCATCGTGCGGCTCATAGAAAGGGAATATTAACGTTGATTACATGTCTTCAATATCGATTTCGATAGTATCAACCGCTGCATCTAATACCGCTTTCACATCTTGTCCTTGTGCTATTTGAGCAAGAGCTGTTTTCATTGGGCCCCACACTTTCATGAACTCAGGAATGCTTGGCATAGGTTGACCAATGTTTGTTGCATCGAAAATGGCTTTGTGCAATGACCCTTCTTTGTAGCTCACAGACAGACTCGGCGAAACTTCGCGTGTATCGGTGTACCATTTTTGTGCATTTTCAGGCGTAGCTAGGAATTTAAGAAAGGCACTCGCGCCTTCTTTGTTATCACTGTAACCATTGACTGTCATCCCTTTTGTCCCAGTTAGGGCTTTGTATGGATGGCTGCCATCCCAGCTTGGGATTGGTGCTGCGCCAACGTTAATGCCAGCTTTTTCAATATCAGCAATCGCCCACGGTCCGTTGATGATCGCTTTTAGTTTTCCTTCCATGAAATATTTCATCATGATGTCGTAAGCAACAGTGTCATCTTGCATTAATGTCCAGTGACTAACACCACTGTCGTATAGCCCTTGAGCCGCTAAACCTGCTTTGATTGAATCGGCGGTATTTAAACCAATGTCTTGTGGGTTGTTGTCTTTGAAAATGTAACCACCATTGGTCATGAATAGGCCACCAGTGAAATAGAAATCAGTAAATTTTGCAGCCCAGTCTGAAGGTGGAATTTCTTTCAATGTTTTTGGTGCTTCTTTCACCATATCTTTGTTGTAAAGAAATAGAGTCGTGTCCGTAGACATTGGCACCATATACGTTTTGCCGTTGTACGTTGCGGCGTTAGTTGCGGCATCGGTAAAGCCGTTAACTGTGAAATTGGTTGAAGAAATTAAATGCTGATCAGCTAATTCACCAATACGGTCATTAGGGATCATGAAAATATCAGCAATGTTGCCTTTTTGAGTTGGCAATGCACTCAATAGGTCAAACATACTTGTCGCGGCGACTTCAACCTTAAAGTCTTTACCTTCGTTGAATTGTTCTGCCAACTCGGTGAAGTAAGGTACGTAGCTTTTTTCTACACCGACTACAATATTCTCTGCTGCCATTGCCGTATTGCTTAATAGTAAGGCGGTTGAAACGGCAAGCGATATTTTCTTAATCATTTAGTTTCTCCTGAAAGGGATAAAGAGGTTTGAGCCGATAAAATCACGTTGGTCTAATTCGATGGTATCAACAGCTTATGCTTCTTATTAAGCGGTCTCTTAGAGTGCTTCCTGCGATACATGTTTGTCTGTTTATAAAGCTAAACGTCATTAGGTTTATCATAGGCCGTTGGTGGTATTGGGTGAAATGGCTTTTATAAAGGGCAGCCATAGAAAAAATGCATATCACATAGGTAAATGTTATCTACCGCAATGATATCCAAGGTATTCAGTATCTTTGATAGGTTAAAAACGTGATGACAATGGCAAAATGCATTGGTGATATAGAGGGGGGATAGCATCATAAATGAGGCTGGTGCTCGTATATTCGTAAAGAGCTATTTGTAATAAAAATACATCATGAGTTGCTTATATTTTAAAAGTGGCTCGTCGAGGTGTTTTTAAATTCTGGCTGAACCTCTGTTTTTTTAGTGCAACAATGTAATGCTAATCAATAAATAAGAACTAGATCATAAATCATAATATTCCTATCAGTCAGTAATGACTATTCTCTCAATTAATTTTCATCGTCGAGGTAATCGCAAAGTGTATTGTTGCCACCTTGTGTTTAATTGATCTTTTATTGTGCTGTTTGGCGTGAATTAATTTGCTTAAATTACGTAATGGTTTCAGTTTAACAATATTTCAACTGTGACGTTTCGGTATGGTTACATTAATGTGCATAAGTCACATTGTGAGGGCGACTTTCAGTTTGTTATTGGTGTATGCCTCATATTCTTCTTATCGAATCTCCAATACCCTATACACATAATAAAGGATTGAAACGATGAAAAAGGTCTTGTTCAAAGTTGCTGCTCTTACACTGGCTATTGCTACTGCTGGTGTTCAGGCAAAAGACTATGAAATTGTGAACGTCGTGAAAGTATCAGGTATCCCTTGGTTTAACCAAATGAACAAGGGTATTGAGCAGGCAGCTACTGATTTTGGTGTTAATGCCCGTCAGCTAGGTCCATCTACTCCCGATCCAGCACAGCAGGTGAAGATCATTGAAGATCTGATTGCTAAAGGAGTGGATGCTATAACTGTTGTTCCTAATGATGTAACGGTATTAGAACCCGTATTTAAGAAAGCACGTGAGAAGGGCATTATTGTACTAACTCACGAATCGCCAGATGGTCACAGTGCCGACTGGGATATCGAAACCATTGATAATCAAGCTTATGCGAAAGCGACAATGGATGAGCTTGCGAAAAATATGGGCAAAAAAGGTGGCTATGCCGTTTATGTTGGGTCATTAACTGTTCCACTGCATAACAACTGGGCAAATTTAGCGATTGATTACCAAAAAATGGCTTACCCAGACATGTATGAAGTGACAAGTCGTATGCCTGTCGCAGAAAGTATTGACGCTTCGTATGCTGCAACGAATGATTTAATGAAAGCTCATCCAGACATGACAGGTATTGTTTCTTATGGCTCACTCGGTGCCATTGGTGCTGGTGAAGCAATTAAGAAGAAACGTGCTAAAAACAAAATGAGTACCGTTGGTATTATGATGCCAAGCCAAGCGGCACCGTACTTGATGCGTGGCGAAATTGATAAAGGTTTCTTATGGAATCCGGCCGATGCAGGTTATGCGATGGTTGCGGTAGCTAAACAAATGCTGGACGGTCAAAAAGTGGTTGATGGTGTGACCGTTGATAATCTTGGTGTTGCAGAGATTGATCAAGAAAAGCGTGTGATTAAGTTTAATAAAATCCTCGTTGTGGACAAGTCAAACGCTCGTGACCTTGGTTTCTAATCGCACTATTAATATTTTGTTCTGGGCAGTGCAATGCTGCCCTTTAGCTGGAAATCCATCATGTCAAACGAAGCATTTATTACCTTAAAGCGTGTATCCAAACATTTTGGTTCCGTTAAGGCCCTTGATGGCATCAACTTAACTTTTAATAAAGGTGAAGTGCATTGCTTAGCAGGGAAAAATGGTTGTGGAAAAAGTACCTTGTTTAAAGTGATCTCTGGGGTACATGCACCTGAAAAAGGGGCAGAGATTGTACTTGATGGGAAAACCTATTCCCGCTTGAATCCGCAGCAATCGATAGAGCATGGGATTCAGGTTATCTATCAAGATTTATCTTTATTTCCTAACCTTACTGTCGCTGAAAATATTGCAGTGCAAGATCATATGGCATGGACGAAAGGCTTAGTTAAGCAAACACGTTTAGATGCGATAGCCAAAGCTGCGATGGATAAAGTGGGGGTATCACTTCCTTTAACTAAACGGGTAGAGCAACTTTCTATTGCAGAGTGCCAGTTGGTCGCGATTTGTCGTGCAATGGCGTCCGATGCCAAGCTTGTCATTATGGATGAACCGACGGCTTCTCTGACTCGCACTGAAGTAAATAGCTTAATTAAGGTGGTTGCAGATTTAAAATCCAAGGGTATCACTGTTGTGTTTGTTAGCCACAAACTGGATGAAGTTATGGAGATTTCTGATCGTATAACGGTTATTCGTGACGGCAAAACTATTGGTACTTATCCAGCAGATGAAATGAATAGTGATGAATTGGCTTTTTTAATGACGGGGCAACGTTTTGAGTATTCTCCGTTAGGTGAATATAAACAGCAAGGAGACGTGAAATTAGAGGTCACTAACCTGACTAAAAAGGCTCAGTTTAATGATATTAATCTTCAAGTTCGTGCTGGTGAGATTGTTTCTATAACAGGGTTATTAGGCTCAGGTCGTACTGAGTTATGTTTGGCATTATTTGGTATGACGAAGCCCGATAGTGGCCAAATGAAGGTTAATGGCAAACTTGTTGAATTTAGTTCTAACAGAGAAGCGATTGCTCATGGCATTGGCTATGTATCGGAAGACAGGATGAGTACTGGGTTAGTTATGGAACAATCCATACAAGACAACACTACAGCGACTGTTCTGTCTCGATTGAAAAAGCCGAATGGTTTTCTTGACCATGTTAAAGCGACAAGTTTAGTGAGAAAACTCATTTCATCGTTATCAATTAAAGTTGCTGATCCCATGTTACCAGTGACCAGTTTGTCGGGCGGTAATGCTCAGCGAATTTCTATTGCTAAGTGGATTGCGGCAGAGCCAGATGTGTTGATTCTCGATTCTCCAACCGTGGGCGTTGATATTGCGAACAAAGAAAGTATTTATCAGATAGCAAAAGATCTCGCATTAAAGGGGATGGCAATCATCATGGTGAGTGATGAAATTCCTGAAGTTTTTTACAACAGCCATCGTGTGATTGTTATGAAAGATGGGTATTTCTCTCATGACTTTCATCCAATAACATCTTCAGAAAAAGAAATCATGGAGGCAGTCAATGCGTGATCATATTCGTTTTCATTGGGGTGCTTTAATAAAGCGTCATGAATTTTATCTAGCGGCTCTTATTGGTCTCATGGTTGTTGGATTAGGAATCAGCTCGGAAGATTTCTTAACGTTGGGCAATATTTTCGATATGTCGGTGAGTTCTGCCATTTTAGGCATCATGGCTTGTGGGCTTTTTGTTGTTCTGATTGCTGGCGGTATTGATATTTCATTTCCAGCGACTGCCGCAATAGCACAGTACGTTATGGCGACCTATGTATTATCTATTGGTGGAAACTTCTTTATTGCTTTTTTGATTGCTGCTGCTGTAGGTATGCTGCTTGGCCTTATCAATGCCGTATTGGTATATAAGCTGAAAGTACCTGCCATCATCATTACGATTTCAACACTCAATTTATTCTTTGGATTGCTGATTTACTTTAGCAATGGTGCTTGGTTATACGGTTTCCCTGATTGGTTTATGGATGGGGTTGAGTGGTTCACCTTTGTGGGTAGCGACGGATACGACTACGGTCTGTCTCTTCCAATCATAACGCTTGTCGCTGTTGTCTTATTTACGTCATTTTTAATGTCTAAAACACGTTTAGGTCGTCAGATTTATGCGATGGGTGGTAATGCAGATGCCGCGAGTAGAATTGGTATTAATTTATTTGGCATTCATTTGTTCGTATACGGCTATATGGGGGCATTAGCGGGTATCGCTTCTGTGGTGCAAACCCAAATTACACAGTCAGTTGCACCGAATTCATTAATGGGCTTTGAACTTACGGTTTTGGCCGCGGTGGTATTAGGTGGAACGAGTATGACTGGGGGAAAAGGTACGCTAATGGGAGTTGTTCTTGGTGTGGCTTTATTAGCCATTATGAAGAACGGATTAACATTGCTGGGGGTTCCTTCCTATTGGCATGCGGTTGTCACTGGTCTCATCATTGTATTCAGTATCAGTATGACTGCTCTGAACGAAAAGAAACAAGCATTGCAGGGGGCGTAATGGATCAGGTATTGAACGCATTGAAGCTGCCAACGGACAGAAATATTCGTTACTTATTAGTGATTTTAGTCAGCATTATGGCCATCATGGCTGTCGCCAGTGGTGACACATTCTTCTCGGTGGCTAATTTACAGTCTATGTCATCACAAATGCCATTATTGGGGATGTTAGCGCTCGCCATGGCTGTGTGCATGCTTACAGGTGGTATTAATCTCTCTATTATTGCAACGACCAATGCGTGCAGTTTAGTTATGGCAAGCATTATCACAATGGCACCCGATAATGGAATGGTACTGTTGTTAGCTTTGGTGGCCGGTTTAGTTACAGCGGTTGTGATTGGTTTACTTAACGGTGCTTTAATTGCTTATGTCGGGGTTTCTCCAATATTAGCAACACTAGGAATGATGACATTAATTAATGGCCTAAACGTTTTGATTTCTGGTGGCAGTGTTATGTCAGGCTTTCCAGAATCATTATTAGTAATCGGTAATGGCGCAGTATTGGGTATTCCAATGCCACTTATCCTCTTCGTGTTTTTCGCTATTGGTTTATGGGGGTTACTTGAGCACACCAGCCTTGGTCGTACTATCTATTTAATGGGCTCGAACGAGAAGGCAGCACGATTCTCAGGTATCAACACACAAAAAGCGGTTCTTTATGTGTATGCAATTTCATCGATTCTTTGCTGGGTTGCTGCACTTATTATGATGGCGAAATTCAACTCGGCCAAAGCAGGCTATGGGGAATCCTATTTATTGATTGCCATCTTAGCATCGGTATTAGGAGGGATTAATCCAGATGGTGGTTTTGGTCGAATTATTGGTATTGGCTTGGCATTGATTGTATTGCAAACGTTAGAAAGCGGTCTGAACTTATTAGGAGTCAGCAGTTATTTAACGATGGCTCTTTGGGGTGGCATTTTAATTCTATTCATTACCCTACAAAAACGTAAAGCTTAGTGGAGAGAGCAAAATGAGTATTTATTTTATTGGCGTTGATGTTGGTAGTGGCAGCGCAAGAGCGGGTGTTTTCGATGCCTCTGGTCGAAAAGTCGGCGAAGCAAAGCGTGACACACAAATGTTCAAACCTCGTGCCGATTTTGTTGAACAATCATCTGAAAATATTTGGCAAAGTGTTTGTATGGCGGTAAAAGATGCCGTTTCACAAGCGAGTATTGATCCGATTCAAGTAAAAGGCATTGGCTTTGATGCAACGTGTTCATTAGTTGTTTTAGATAAGAAAGGTCAACCATTAACAGTAAGCCCAACAGGACGAAGTGAACAAAATATCATTATGTGGATGGATCACCGAGCCATTGCACAAGCAGAGCGTATTAATGCGACAGAACATCCGGTATTGGCATATGTGGGAAATCGTATCTCCCCTGAAATGCAAACCCCGAAGTTACTTTGGCTAAAGCAAAATATGCCAAACACCTGGTCACAAGCTAAGTATTTTTTTGATTTACCCGATTTTTTAACATGGAAAGCAACGTTTGATGATAGCCGCTCTCTTTGTTCTACCGTGTGTAAATGGACATACCTTGGTCATGAAGATAAGTGGGATACACACTTCTTCGAACGCATTGGGTTAGATGATTTACTTGCTGATGGTGCAAAGTCTATTGGTAATGTTATTAAGCCAATGGGTGAGCCCGTAGGGCAAGGCTTAACCGCACACGCAGCTGATGATTTAGGCTTAATAAGGGGTACGCCAGTGGGTACGTCTATTATCGATGCTCATGCTGGTGGTATCGGTGTTCTAGGAGCCGCCGGTATGGCTGGCGAGACTGCCGATTTTAATAAGCGTTTGGCATTAATAGGCGGAACCTCATCTTGTCATATGGCTGCATCAAAAACAGCCCGCTTTATTGATGGTGTATGGGGGGCTTATTATGGCGCAATGATCCCTAATCATTGGTTAAATGAAGGAGGTCAATCTGCTACAGGTGCATTAATTGACCATATCATCACGTCGAATCCGTTATATGAACAACTAAAAGCACAAGCTACAAAAGATGGATCAACGGTTTATCAAATACTAAATGATCATTTATTGAAACTTGCAGGTACTAAAGAAGATATTGCGTTTCTAACTAAAGATATTCATGTATTGCCATATTTTCATGGTAACCGTTCTCCACGAGCTAATCCAAACCTTACCGGTACGATTACTGGTCTAAAAATGTCGAAGACACTCGATGATATGGCACTTGCGTACCTAGCAACAATTCAGGCAATTGCGTTAGGAACAAGGCATATCATTGAAGTAATGAATCAGTCGGGGTATGAGATTGATACCATTATGGGGTGTGGTGGTGGAACAAAGAATACGATTTTTGTGCAAGAGCATGCCAATGCAACTGGCTGTTTAATGTTACTACCCGAAGAAAGCGAAGCAGTATTACTTGGCTCTGCAATGCTAGGTTCAGTCGCGTCAGGTTTTTATACCGATATTCCAGATGCGATGAATGCAATGAGTCGTATTGGAAAAGCTGTAACACCACAAACAGACAGAATTAAGCGCTTCTATGATATGAAGTATCAAATCTTCCATCAGATGTATGAAGACGATATGAAGTACAAACAGCTAATGTCTGAGTTCTAAATTATTTGTAAAAGCTAACGTTAGCATCTCAATGTCTTGCATCGAGTACCAGCTTGTTTATGAGATAGAACTGTTTAATAAGTGCGCGGCTTATTGTTAATAAGTGGCGTCCTTTTTTCTTTTCTCGTTGGTCAAACTACGGGGCTCATAGCCACGGTCAATTCAGTAATCGGTACAGGTTTACTAAAAAAATAGCCTTGACCGAAATCACAGCCATATTGCTGAAGTAAATTGAATTGTTCCTGTGTCTCGATGCCTTCGGCTATTACGCTAATTTGCAGTGTGTGGGCCATGGAAATTAGTGCTTGAACGATTTTCTGATCAGAATTATTTGAGCTCAGATCCTTAACAAAACTGCGGTCAATTTTGAGTTTGTCGACGGGTAAGCGTTTTAGCATCGCCAAGGAAGAGTAGCCTGTACCAAAATCGTCGATGGCGACTGTAATGCCTAACTCCTTGAAATGATGTAAAGTATGTATTGCACTCTCAACATTTTCCATTAATGTCGATTCTGTTATTTCGATTTCAAGAGAGCGTGCATCAATACCCACATTCAGGATAATCCTGCGTATATTCTCCAACAAATCCGGATCATTGAATTGCCTTGGCGATAAGTTAACCGATATACGATGTCGATCCTCTGCCTGTAACTGGCGTCTTTTAATGACGTCACACACTTCCTGAATAGCCCAATAGCCTATATCTCTAATTTTTCTGGATTCTTCCGCAATACTAATGAATCTTTCGGGGTACAAGAGTCCTTCTTTAGGACGGTTCCACCTAATCAAGGCCTCGTAACCGCATAACTTATTACTGTTGATATTAATGATTGGCTGGTAGTGTAAAATAAATTGTTTTTCGCTGATTGCTGTGTCTAAATCTTCTTCTATAGACTCCTTTTCCAATGCTTTTTTCTGAAGTGTTTTATTGAAAAAATGATAATTCCGTTTGCCACTTTTCTTAGCAGAATACATTGCCATATCCGCGTTTCTTAGAAGCGTGGACACGTCATTCCCGTCTGAAGGGATCATGGTAATTCCAACCGATGCAGAAACCGAGAGTTCCTTGTTATTCAAGAAAATTGGCTCTGAAATAACGTTTATCAGTCGTTCTGCAATACGGGCAGTATCAAAGGCAGAGTCGGAAGCAGACAATAGAACCGTAAACTCATCGCCTCCAATGCGGGCAACGATATCACTTTTGTTTACGACGGAGTTCAATCGATGAGAAATTTGTTGTAACACACCATCACCTACCTCGTGCCCCTGAGAGTCGTTGATGCGCTTAAAATCATCTAGGTCAAAATAGAGTAAAGCTGCCGAGTTGCCGAAGCATTCGGTTTGTTGAATGACTCGCTCTAGGTGCTCATTTGAAAGTCGCCTGTTTGCAAGCCCTGTCAAGTAATCATAAAGCGCAAATTGTTCCAGTTCATGTGTTTTTTGTTTAACAATTTTCTGAAGTTTTTCGGGCTGCCTAAGTACAAACCACATAGCCCAAGATCCAAATAGAGCGATGGTAATACTGGTAAGGTAACCGAGCGCAGCCTGCCAGATGCTTCCTTCCATTGGACGGCTTATGGTTATTTTCCAAGTAGCATTTGGAACATTGATTGTGCTAGTACGATGAGGAGAGACGATAGCTTCTCTAGAGGCTGCGATCACTTCCGTCTCGCCTGTATCAGGGGATTGTCGAGTTAGTTGATAACGATACCCTTTGGACTGTAAGAGGTCTAGTTCCGTTGAAGCTAACAAATCATCTAAATAGATCAATGCAGAGGTAAAGCCCCAAAATACCTGCTTATTACTGTCTCTGATAAATACCGGATTGCGGCCAATAACCGCCACCCCGCCTTGAATCAGTTTGAAAGGACCAGCCAAGGTGAGTTTTTGCTCCTTGATGGCAGAGAGCGCTTCCTGACGGCGTTTATCGTCTTTAAGGATGTTGTGTCCGATAGCTTTTTCATGACCTAAAAGAGGGTATATCTTTTGGATTATTCCATCTGGTGCTAGTTGGAGATTAGATATTCCACCAATCGTTCTCAATACCTCTTCAGAGAAGTGATCAAAATCGTCGATTCGACCATTTTGTTGCTGAACTTCCAGAGCTAAAATATGCGTAGCAGATAATGATTGTGATAGACGGCGTTCAAATGCTTTTGCTTGTGCATTAACGATATCGCTCAGCAACAGGTGCTGTTCTTGGGCGTTCAGCGCATGGCTCATATGAGTCCAATATATGCCAATTGAGCTTATAAGAAGAAATAATGCTCCACAAATTACGCGACGATTAGGTAGGTACATCTGTTTCATTAATCTTCATTTCATTACCCTGTAAATTGAATTAAGGCTAACATATTAACAAGATCAATAGTTATTTTTGATGTTATTTTGACTATTCAAATAAAGCACTATGCTTGTTTTTGTCTGTTTAAAAATGTCGCCGTGTGAATCGTATTATCTAGACAAGACTATGAGGGCTTTACTTCATTTTGTAAGAGGTTGAAAATTATCGATGAAACGAGCATGTTGATGTAACTTCGGTATACAATCAATGGTTGTAATCATTGTTAGGTGGCAGTTATACGTGAAGAACTTTGATGTTAACTTGTTGCGGGTATTAGCTGTTTTACTCGAAGAGCGCAGCGTGACAGCGGCGGCATCACGTTTATACCTTAGCCAATCAGCCGTTAGTAAACAATTGGCTAAACTGCGTGAAACCTTTGATGACCCGCTTTTTGAACGTCAGTCTAAAGGGTTACTTCCTACCCCGAAGGCGTTGTCTCTTGCACCCAGTATTCATGAGATTTTACGTCAGATTGATCAGCTGGCGATTCCTTCAAAGTTTGAACCAGAAAAAAGCCAGCGTACGTTTACTTTTGACCTCGTAGAAACAGCATATACAGTAACGTATTCACGTTTTATGCCGAGCCTACTTAAGCAAGCGCCTGGTATTAGTATCAATAGCCGTACATGGCGCGATGAGAGTTTGAATAGGTTATTGAGGCGTGAAATAGATTTTGGGATTGGGATTTTTGAATGGGACGAACGAGCCAAGTCTCATTACCTTAGCATTCCTGATGAGCTTAATTATGCTGAGCTTGTACGGGACTATTCGGTTTGCCTGATGCGCAAAGGACATCCTGCGTTGCAAGAAGAATGGAATATTGATACTTTTTTGAAATATCGTCACTTAGAAGTCACTATTGGTGGCATTAGTGGTTGGTTATTAAAAGAGGTACTCGACATTGAGCGCAAGCAACTCGACAGTGCGGTCAATATGTCGGATGTACAGAGTGCAGTGAAGTTGTGTGAGCAGAGTGACTTACTGATGTGTTATCCGTTTTCTGCGGTTAAAGCATTAAAAATGGATGCCAATCTCGTTGTTAAGCCGCTCCCAATAAAACTCGAACCGGGTGGATATGCGTTACTTTGGCATCGCCATTTTGATAACGATCCGAGTCATAAATGGTTACGAGAGCTGATTATAGGTCTTGCTTCTGATGAAGTAATTCTGCGTAACACATAAACATTAAGGCGGTGCAGTGCTGCACAAGCCCGTAAATATTAAATGAAATAGGCACCGTAGTATCTCTTCTGACGGGTTTTCAGGGGTAGAGCATTTAAGTGATATGCTCTAGACTCCAATATAATCAGAATGTTATATGAATGGCTTTCGCAATATGAATATACCTGAAGTTGGCTTTAACCACACAAAAACGGCAAACCGCGAAATCGAAATCATTGATTTAGAACAATTGTACCAACGTAAAGATAGTCTTAATCATAACCCTACCTTGCCACATCGCGTCGACTTCAATCAGATTATTCATATCGAAGAAGGAGAGGGCACTCATTTAATAGATTTTGTGAACTACCCTTATGAGTCGGGTGCATTTATTTTCATTCAAAAAAATCAAGTTCACGCGTTTGATTTTAGCCAGAAACCAAAAGGTAAAATACTGCTCTTTACGCAAGAGTTTATCAATCAAGCCCTTGCAAACATGAGATTGCCAGAATTTACGCCAACCCACTTAGAGTACTCTTATCAGCCCGTGTTTATTCCTGACTCAGAAGCCATGAGCAGCAGTGAAAAACTATTGGCTGAAATCAGTAAAGAGCTTGCGCATCAGGAATCAGACCCTTTAATTGTCATGTTTCTATTTTCTTCATTGTCGTTAATTCTGCGCCGAGTGATGCCAGAAAATCATCATGATAGATTAAACAAAGATCAACTCAGTAAGTTCTCTGATTTTGTTGATTTGCTTGAAAAAAAATTCCGTCAATCTAGAGATGCTACTTATTACGCTGATCATCTGCACACTACCTATAAAACCTTAAATCAGATTTGTAAATTAGCGACCAATCAAACTGCTAAGCAACTCATCGATGCCTACACTATTTTGGAGGCAAAAAGGCGACTTGTATTAGATGGGTTGCCAACTCAACAGCTTGCTTATGAATTTGGCTTTGAAGATGCCAGCAATTTTGTAAAGTACTTTAAAAAACATACATTGATCACCCCATCACGCTTTCAGAAACAGTTTGAAGTTCGTCATTGACCATTATTCCGCCTGTACTGACCATGTGAGTTCTGCCTTTTATCATTACTATTACTTCATTCCAACGAGAGGTAAAAATCATGAAAAAAGGTATATCAGCCGCTTTAGCTACAACGCTTTTAGTGTGTACAGCATACACAAGTCAGATTTCAGCGAAGGAAAATACAATGGACCTATCTAATAAAGACAAAGCGGTTGCTGTACTTAACAGTATTGAAACTGGCGATCAGCAAGCGATTAGTTATGTAAATCCAGATAAATATATTCAACATAACCTAGCAGTAGGAGATGGTCTTGCTGGCTTTGGTGCAGTACTACAAGCGCTTCCAGAGGGCAGTGCAAAGGTTAATGTAAAACGTGCCTTTACTGATGGTGACTACGTATTTACACATACCGACTATAATTTCTTCGGCCCTAAAGTTGGCTTTGATGTATTCCGTTTTAAAGATGGCTTAATTGTTGAGCACTGGGATAATCTTGCTGAAAAAATAGGCTCAAATCCAAGTAATCGTACCCAGTTAGATGGCCCAACAGAGGTTAGCGATTTAGATAAGACAAAAGAGAACAAAGCACTCGTTACTGACTTTGTTGATACGATTCTTATGAAAGGTAATTTTGCACAACTAGGTCGCTTTATTGATGATGGTGATGCCGATTATCTTCAACACAATACAGCCATAGCAGACGGTGTTACTGGCTTAGGCAAAGCACTTGATGAGATGGCGAAGCAAGGCATTAAAATGGTTTATACAGAAAACCATATCGTATTAGGTGAAGGCAACTTCGTTCTGAGTATTAGTGAAGGAAGCCTTGGTGGCGAACACGTTTCTTTCTATGATCTATTCCGCATTAAAAATAATAAAATTGTAGAACACTGGGATACTATCGAGTCAATTCCAGCGAAAAATGCATGGAAAAATAACAATGGAAAATTTGGTTTCTAAATAGAGCAAATCTATCCAAATAAAGATCGTCTTCCAACAAACCGTGGCCTTATATCGCCACGGTTTTTCTCGTTTATGGAATTGGTGACTTGGGTGTAATAGTATTTGAATCCGGCTCCCAAGCATGGCTGTTCATTAGGTTTTGTGCTATTGAATCTAAGCCTCGTCTACACTCATTGTTGTAGCAATCAACCTGAAGCAATGATTGAGGTTTACTCCCAACGATTGCTCATTAGATAGGCTGGCGTATGCACCGTGCATTCACCAAAAACTATGGGTAAGTGATTATGGCTGAATTACAAGTTCGCTCACTTGATGGCGAAATGAAAATTCTAAACGATGAGGTATTAAGCGAGCTTCATGGAAGAGTTCGAGGTCAGATTATCGTTCCCGGTGATCCTGATTACAATGAGGTACGTCAAATATGGAATGCGATGATCGACCGTCACCCGGCTGTGATAGTACGCTGTACAGGAACCGCAGACGTTCTCTATGCTATTCAATTTGCTAAGCAGCATCAGTTACTTACCTCAATTCGAGGTGCTGGTCATAATATTGCTGGTAAATCTCTGTATGACGGCGCATTTTTAATAGATTTAAGTAATATGCGTTCTGTTCGAGTCGACCCGCAAGAGCGTGTTGCGGTTGTTGAACCCGGCGCAACACTCGGCGATGTCGATCATGAAACCCAAGCTTACGGTTTGGCAGTCCCTGTAGGTATTAACTCTACGACAGGGATTGCAGGGTTAACGCTTGGCGGGGGCTTCGGTTGGCTAAGTCGAACATATGGTATGACAGTTGATAACCTTCTTGCCATTGAAGTGGTAACCGCTGAAGGTAAACGCCTGCGGTGTGATAAAAATCATCATGCGGACTTGTTTTGGGCTTCATGTGGTGGTGGCGGCAACTTCGGTGTAGTCACATCATTCGAATTTAAACTACATGCTGTTGGCCCTGAAGTGATGTCTGGACCAATTGTTTTTCCTTTTGAGCAAGCTTATTCGGTATTGCATGCATATCGTGACTTTTGTGCGAATTGCCCTGAAGAGTTGACGGTATGGGCCGTTATTCGCGATGCACCACCATTACCTTTTCTTAAACCTGATGTACACGGTACCCGAGTATTGATTTTGGTGGCTCTTTACAGCGGAGACATGGAAGCAGGCAAACAGGCACTGGCTCCGTTACACCAGCTTGGCGAAGCGATTGCTGATGGCTTTGCACCACATCCATTTGTTGGATTTCAGCAAGCTTTTGACCCTCTATTAATAGCCGGTGCTCGGAACTACTGGAAATCACACAATTTCACGGAGCTAAGTGATGGATTGATTGAGCAGTTAGTGGAGTATGGTTCCAAATTACCAACGCCACAGTCAGAGATCTTCATTGCTCAAATGGGAGGGGCAACAAATAGGGTTGCACCTGATGCGAATGCATATCCTCATCGTGACGTTGAATTCATCATGAATGTACATACACGTTGGGATAATACGAGTCAAGATGGCGCTTGCTTTGAGTGGGCTCGTGAGTTTTACGATGCCACTAAACCCTTCGCCACTGGTGGTGTATACGTAAACTTCATTAGTGAAGATGAAGATCGCGTTCAAGGAGCATACGGAGCCAACTATGAACGGCTTGCCGAGGTCAAAGCCAAGTACGACCCTGATAATTTCTTCCGTTTAAATCAGAATATTTCACCAGACAAGTAGGTTAAGTTCTGCTACTACATCATAGACCATACGGTGTTGCATCAAGACCGTGCGACGCCGTATATAACGCCACCCAACCGGACACAGTACTAATACAAGTTGGTCAGCCAAGATAAATGAACAGAAGGTTCTATATTCTGCTACTGAGCGATAACTCATTTAAATCATTGAAAATAATTATATATTTCACATGAATGATAATTGTATGATGATAGTTTGGTTGAGTATGTAAGTTTGGATGTCAGTATATGGAAGTAAAGAAACTAGTTAGAGTTTGGGGAATTATTTTTGCCACTTTGTTGCTGGTAGCTTGCCAGCATGTGCCTGAACCTCAATCGCTTCAGGCAGATAGCCAGTGGTTGCAAGGAAAATTGAAAAACGGAATGCAATATCACTTGCTACCAATTAGCGGAGAGCCTGTTTCGCTCCGTTTGCTTGTGCATGCAGGTGCCGTTGATGAAACTGCAGAGCAGGCCGGTTATGCGCATTTCCTTGAGCATATGGCGTTTCTTGGCAGTTCGGGCTTTGGTGCAAAGCATGTTGAGTCTTTGTTTGTTGATGCCGGCGTGTCGTTTGGCAATGACCTAAATGCATTTACAACACATGATGTAACGACTTATCAAATCGATCTACCGAATAATGAGCGGTTAGAGAGTGCGATGACTTGGCTTAGTGATATTGCCACTGGAAAGCTTACCTTAGATCCAAGCCTTATCGAGAATGAAAAAGGGGCTGTTTTAGGCGAATTTCGGTTTGCCCAACGTGGTGATAAGCCCGCTGATCTTAAAGTTTTTGAGGCATTACTACAAGGTAGTCGCTATGAAGGTAGAGATGTACTCGGCACGACAGACAGCATCAATAGCCTGAATCGTGATGGATTGTTGTCGTTTTATCATGCGCATTATCTACCTCAAAATACAGAATTGATTATTACCGGAGATATTGATCGTAAGCAGTTAGAGCCTATGATCGCACAGCATTTTAGTGCATCAGAAGAAGCCGTCGTTCAGGATGTTAAAACAGAGTCAGAAGATGAAGGGATTGCGAATCTTACATCAGAGCCTTTGTTTATCTCTGGTTCGGCAGGGCAGCAGGCTGGTATAGCTTTGCTGGTAGAATTGAGTGACAAACAAGTGACGACCGATGCTGAATACCAGACCTTGCTACTTGAAGACACGGTGATTCAGGCTATCGGGCTGAGGTTACAAGATCGGCATATAGAAGCTCAATCGCCGCTGCTCAATTCGTTTGCCTATAACAGTCTTTATATCAATCGCCGTATTGGTGAGATTGTAGTTGAATTTGAAGAATCTGATCGGCTGGCAGCTCAGAACTTTTTTGCTGAAGAATTAGCAAGCTTACGAGACCATGGCGTTGATGATGTGGAACTAGCGACGATTAAAGAAACGTGGCGAAATGATGTTAATGGCCTAGATACACAGTGGCTAAACAAAAAAGCTGCCAATTTTTCTGACGATCGTCTTTACACTCTAATGGAAGGTAAAACACAACTGTCGAAGGAAGTGATTCGAAGCCAGTTGCAGCAATTTATTAAACAGCTTGATCAAGCAAAGCTGAATAAAGCGATCAATAAATACCTTAGTGCAGCAAACAATAAACCCGTTTTATTGCTTACAAGAGAAGAAAATACAGAGAAAGCCAAAGCGACATTTGCTCAGTTTCAGACGCAATTTTCAGCATCAGGTAAAGAACTCTTGATGGCTTCCTCTTCAGGTGATTTTCCATTGCCTGAAAAAGGAGGAGAAATAACGTCTTATGAAGTAATTGAACCAACCACACACCGCTGGACATTAGAAAACGGTGTTGAAGTCTGGTTAAGGCAGATGCCTGAATCGGGTGATGATGTGTACCTGTATCTGATGTCATCTGGTGGTATAGCAGCACTGCAACCAGAATTGTATCATGCAGCTACAATGGTAGGCCCTGTCTTTGCCCGCAGTGGATTGGCAGGTTTTTCTGCACCGGAATTTAATAAGTTACTGCTTCGCCATAACACCTATATTGAGCCCGTTCTTTGGAAAACATCACACGGTTTATACAGTGAGACAGCTAAAAAGGAGCTTCCTTTTGCTTTATCTGTACTAAATCAGTTAATGACAGCATCGAAAGTGGACGAACAGCAATTTGCGGCAGTACAACATGAACTCACTGTTGAGCAGAATAATTGGTTGTTATCTCCGTTTGGTCACTTTGTCAGTCAGGTTTCCAGTACACTTTATCCTGATGATAGTTCAAGCAAGGTTGTAACTGGGGATGATTTAGAGCAAGTAACATCGGGTCAGGTACAGGCTATTTTTGACATCTTGATGAAGAAAAAGCGTAATTTTACCTTGGTTGTCAGCGCTGATATTGAGGTTGGAGACTTTAATCGGATGCTCAGGCGTTATGTGGCTGGTATTCCTTTTGAATCAGCAGAATCAATAACTGATTATCGCACTGAACCGAAGGTCTCTATTGCGTCGATGAATGTGATGGAAGCAGTAGATAATACGATTAATTATGAGGTTAACCTTTTTTCTCAGGGAGAGCTGAAAACAACTCGTGATCGTTTTACCTCCAATTTGTTCTATCGGTTATTGGATAAGAGATACCGTGATAATCTGCGTAATGAGCATGGGTTGAGTTATGCCCCCAACATCCAGTTGGTTTGGTTTGATGGTAGTGGTGAGGCGCTGGTGTCATTTGTTGTAAATGCGGCACCTGATAAATTAGATGCTGTACGAAGCAGTACTCAACAGGTATTGCAAAAGGCAAGGATGGGCTTTACCGATACGGAGTTTGCGGCGGCTAAGTCACAATTGGCAGCAGATCTGAAATCGGATCAGACTAACCCGCAAACACAGGCGCTGATGCTCAGTAGTTATGTGCTGTTTGGTTCCGACCCACAAGCGGCAATTCATCCGGAGAAAATCATGTCGACACTGACATTAACTGAAGTTAATGCATTATCAGAACGCCTGATAGGCAAGAAGACTCAACAGATGGAAGCAATGCTTACACCTAAAGAAGGTTAACGAGAAACTTGATGGAAGAATAATCAGCTATGCCACTCAAAAAGCCTCGAGTATCGCTCGGGGCTTTGTTTTCTCCTTATATATCCTGTTATTTCCCTTCAACTTTAGCATGTCATCTTCTGATTGATTATTAGGCAAATTGTATAGAGTTAATCGATTGTCTAAGCAACTAGATTCCTAATTGGTATATTGGGTTGACCTTACCGTTCATGGGGTGCCTAATTACACTAATTTTGTAAGAAAGTGTGAATGAGGCAACAATGAAAAATACATCGCTTATCGTAACTGCAGTAGCTTCACTTGCTCTGCTTCCTAATGTTGCCCATGCTTGGAATTATCAAGGGCATGTTACCGTGGCACAAATTGCTTATCAGAATCTAGACACAGCTGCTCGTACGCAAGTGGATGTACTGGCAGCAAAGGCTTACCAGTCGATGCCTGAGGATATTCAACAAAAAATGGATAGCTTTGAAGGGGCGAGCCAGTTTGCCAAATTGGCAATGGTACCAGATTTGATCCGTAAGATTCCGGCTGAAGATATTTGGGTACAAATGGGGGAAACAATTCCTGCAAGCCTGAACCAGTGGGATGAGAAAGAAACGGGTGCATGGCACTATATAAACCAAGCTTATCCAGCAACGAGCCAGTGTGATTTTATTCATGTTCCAAATATCAAGCTTGTTGCTAGCTACCTTTTTGATGATTTTAAACAAAACCCACAAGCTGCCAGTATGATGTTCATGAGCCATGTTGCAGGTGACTCACATCAGCCAATGCATTCTATCTCTCAAAGCCTGAGCAAAAATACATGTGTTACTGATTTGGGTGCCAATAAGCATACGTTAGATGTACCACAAAAAGATCTGCATCACTTGTGGGATAGCGGCATGGGTCTATTGGATACGGAGCATAATATCAATGATTTTGCGACGGATCTTCAGTTGGCATACCCAAGTACAACAATGACACTGGGCAAAACTGCAGATGTTGATTTTTGGGTAACAGAAAGCTACCAGCTGGCTGATTTCGGTTACAGTGTAGCAATTGACGCAAAGCCGTCGGAATCTTATTACAGTAAAGGCACCGAGCTGGTGAAACAGCGTATTACTCTGGCTGGTTATCGTCTTGCTGACGAACTAAACTCAGCTTTAGCTCAAAAGTAATTTTTATACGTTATTTAGAAAATGAAAAAACCTGTTCTATAAAGAACAGGTTTTTTTATATTATTTAGTAAATCCGTTTATAGTTTTTTATTCTATAGTGCTTGGATAATTGAGGGTTACTTGCCTTGTTCATTACGAATATACATAACAGCAACCATGCTAAAGCCCATGAATTGCCATAAGTACTGGCCATCACTTGCGCCAGATATTGTTTGAGTAAAAGCCATGAAACTCGCTACTAATAAAGAAGAAATAGCAGCATAAAATAACCAAGGGCGTTCTTTATTCCTCATGAACTCCCCATTAAGCACTGAACGAATAATTAGTACAAAAGGTAGACACTGCAATAAAATAAGGATTGGGAACATGAAATCAAATGTAGGACTTAGAAAAACATGACCGACCTGACTTTTATCCCAAGTACCGACAATATATCCTTTCCATCCAGCCCATGTATCACCAGAGTAAGCTGTTTCTGGTGTCACGATACCAAGTAATACACCCATTACTTTATCAATGAATCCATTTTTAAACCAGAATGCAAATAAGAAAATTTGTAATGGAACAACTTGATAGGCCACTTTTTTCAACATGATATTTTTACCTCAGAGAAACGATAGTATTGGTTTGCTCTGAATTATGGTGACCCACGGCAAGTCTGACGTTGATGCAAGGCAATATATACCAGGAACAAACAAAAAACAAAGATGCAAATACAAAGTCAGTAAAGACAAATTATCAACTACAGACGTTAATCCCTTATAGTCTGAGGGATTAACGTCTAGGCTAGTGGATGTTGTTAATTCGTTTATTTTACGGTTTGTAAAAGGTTTGTTTTTTGTAAAGAGTCCATAAGATCAAAGAGTTGTCCGTTAACTTCTTTTTTCATTTCGGTATAGCACTGATAATGATATGCGGCACCGCGTGGGTTATCAGCTTTCTTATCAACAACACTTAACAGGTAATAACTGATTGGACTTGGCGTGCTCTCTGCTGCATAGAAAAGGTAAGGGAATGCTTGATCATTATGGTCATTTAATAACAGGGCTAACCCTAGGGTCAAATTCGCAATATCACAACGAGGGTTCATTTCAAAAGCTTGTTTAGCGAGTACTAGCGCCTGTTTTTTCTGAATGTCATTATTTGATTTCAAATAATGTAATGACTCAGAATAAGATAATAATGAAGATACAAGATAGTTACCTCGGCCTTCTACTTGAATAATATTTAATTCTTCAGTAACTTTATCTAAAGCTTTTTTACCTTTCCCTTGATAAAAGAGAGAAATACCTTCTGATATCACTTTCCAATCATTGTAATCTGTCACTGAGGTAACGCGGTGATTGGTTATTTCGTAACCTTGATCCGTTGGGGAAATAATTGTTTTTAATTCTATGATTACATCACCAATGGAATTAAAGAAGTCTTCTTTGTTAAAGGTCTTTTCAATTTTGGTGTTTAATGCAGGCTGCTGATTATTTTGTAATAGGACTGTGAGTGAATATCCGTCGTGGCTTTTTTTGATCCAGCTTTTGATCTCAATGCCTGTTTCTGAGAGTTTTTGTTTTGCTTCAGGGGTTAATTGGTCAAAGTGATAACCCGAAATAGATTTCGACGAATTAAGGCCATAGAACAAGTAATTATAGACACTTTGCGACATTTCGTAATCTTGCTCTGTATCAAGATTAATCTCGTGAAGGAAAACGGGAAGCACACCTTGTTGTTGTGACTTCGCTGAGGAGTGCGACGATTGTTGCCATAGATAATTCGATCCTAATCCTAGCCCACTGATTGTTAGTAATACTATAAAGAGAACTGATTTTTTTATTCGTGTGTGGCGCGGGCGTGCTGTTGCTTGCTGAGTTGCGTGAACCATTTGTTCTTTTTGCAATGCTGGCTCAGTTTGTATCGTCAGTTGATTATCTTCAGCAGAATTTTCAGTCGCTAATATCGAATGATTAATATTTGTTTGAGGGGCGTAATCCTTAGTCACTTCTATATTAAATAGGTAGCCTTGCTTGGGAATCGTTTTAATGATCGAGTAGGGGCGAGTTTTGTCTTGGAGTTGGCTGCGAAGCAAACTGATTACTTGACGCACTAGATTATCTGAGACATGGCTTCTGTCCCACACTCTATCCGCAATTTGCTGCGCATTGACAACATTTCCCTGTTGCTCAATAAAAAAGGTTAAGAGGCGTGCTTGTAAAGGCTCTAAGTGGACGTCTTCACCATTGATTGTAATTTGATTTTTGGCTGGCGAAAATATAATGACCGGCTCTTGATGTAATGTATAGCGGACAGTGGAAGTCATGAGAATTCAGTAGGCTGAAAATAACCTCGTTAGCCTAGTGTTTTTCAGTCATAAAAGCAACAGCTTGCCTTTTTAGCCTATTGCTAAAATACAGTTGCCACTAAAATTTTCTTTTCTATAGTGAGTACGACTTTTCGATTTTAGATAATAAAACGATGAAATATGGGGGTTACTGAACATTAACACGACTACTCTATATCTATTTGTTTGCTAGTGATTTTCCTGTAGGATTCTGTGTGAATTAACTCGAATATCCAATTACTACTTAGATAAAAGCAAAAAGCATGAATTTGATAGTTAGAAAAGTAAAAAGGGAAGATGCTCTAGGCATTATTAATGTACTTAACTCTATTATTACGGATGGACGCTTTAGCATCCTCGACACTATATTCACTGAAGAAGAGGAAGAGCAATTTATCAAAAACTTCCCTGAAAGAGGGGTGTTTAATGTGGCATTAAATACTGAGGAATCTAAGGTTGTTGGCTTTCAAAACGTCGAGCCTTTTGCTAGCTATACTCGCGCTTTTGATCATGTGGGAATTATTGGTACGTTTGTAGATGGGCAATATAGAAGGCAAGGTATCGCGTCGAGTCTATTTGAGACTACGTTTACAATGGCTAAGTCTCTGGGGTATGAAAAGCTGTTTGCTTATGTGCGCGATGATAATGAAAACGCCTTGAAAACATACCTAAAGCAAGGTTTTGAAATTGTAGGTAAGGCTAAGAAACACGCTAAAATTAATGGTCAATATATAGATGAAGTATTGATCGAAAAGTTTTTGTAAAGTGAGGGAGGTCTGGTGCTTAAATAAAGGGTACTACACCTCAACTCCAGTGGTACGTTTACTACAATTTTTTTGAATGAATTTGTCTGTAATACATACAATTAATCATTTTTATTTTGCTCTTTCTTTATCCAATAACGCTCGTTTACGTTCTAACCCCCAACGATATCCACCTAATTCACCGTTACTTCTCAGAACACGATGGCAGGGTATTAGTATGCCAATGCGATTTTTACCACAAGCTGACGCAACGGCTCGAACGGCTTTAGGCTTATCAATTTTCACTGCCACTTCACTGTAACTGAGAATATCGCCCTCCTTAATACTTAATAAAAATTGCCACACTTTAATTTGAAATGCAGTACCTCTAATATCGAGTGGCAAATCTGGTCTGGGGGCACTTTGGCTTATATGTTGGTCGAGAGCTTCCATCCAGATATCAAGCTCAGGAGCATTTTGTGAAGCGGATACATTGAGTTCAGCCTTAGGAAATTCTTCTTTTAATTGTACTAATAAAGTATTTCTATTATCAGAAAATTGTACGGAACATACACCTTTATCTGTCGCTGCCATCATCATGAAGCCAAGCGCTGTATCGCGGCATGCGTAGTTAATAACTTCACCAGCACCTCCTGCTCGATATGCTTTTGGCGCCATGCCTATATTACGAGTCGCCTCTCCGTATACTCGACTAATCGAACCAAATCCTGACGAATATATTGCGTCAGTCACGCCATCACCTGCTTTCAGTGAGAGTTTAAAATGGCGCATTCGAACTGCGTCTTGATAGGTCTTAGGTGAGACTCCGAACGCTTCTTTAAATATTCGTTGTAATCTAGAGGGAGACAGGTTCGCAATTGCCCCTAAGCGAAGTAGTGTCATTTTTTCATCTGCATGCTCTTCAATGTAACGCGCGACTTCTATCAACTTTTCTATTCGAGAGCTTCCTGCTACGGGACGGCAGCGTTTACAAGGTCTAAATCCGGCGAACATTGCCGCTTCAATGTCTGAAAAGAATCTTAAATTTTCAGGTTTAGCTGGCTTGGCAGAACATGATGGTCGACAAAAAATGCCCGTAGTGATGACGCCATAGAAAAACTTCCCATCGAAGGATTTATTCCTTATCGCTATAGCATTTCTCATTTCGATTTCAGATGGCATTGACATGGCGTCATCTCTGCTTAGTTGCTGTTATAACTATTTAACCGCATATCAGTTTGTGCTTCCATCCGTTTCTTGCTTAGTAATTTCGATTATCACTAATAGATGTTAAACATGGTTTGAAAAGTAGAAAAATATAGTAAAGCGCAAGAATCGGATGTTTTGTTTTTCGACATGTAACTAATATAGGTTAAAGACAAATTAACACAGAGTGGAACTCACTATGACATCCTCTATTAACACCTCAATGAATGCACGTGTATGGGCAATGCTTGTTTTACTTTCTATATTATGGGGTGGTTCGTTTTTTTTCGTCGGTGTTGTTGTGACAGATCTTCCTCCGCTAACAATTGTTACCCTTAGAGTCGGAATTGCTGCGATGACGTTATGGGTCATTGCTTTAATGATTGGACTTCGCCCACCCAAGGAGTTACGTGTGTGGGGGGCTTTTCTTCGAATGGGGCTGTTGAATAATGTGATCCCGTTTGCTCTTATTGTATGGGGCCAAACTCAAATTGCATCTGGGCTGGCGTCGATTCTTAACGCAGCAACGCCCATTTTCGCCGTTGTGGTAGCGGGAATATTGCTACCTGATGAGCGTACAACGCTATTAAAGCTTGCGGGTGTAGCTATCGGTTTTGTTGGTGTTGTTGTGATGATAGGTTTACCCGCTTTAAGTGGAAATGACAGTTTAATTGCTCAACTGGCAGTTATCGCTGCTACTTTGTCTTACGCTTTTGCTGGTGTTTATGGCCGTCGATTTAAAGCTATGGGTGTAAATCCGATGATTACTGCAGCAGGGCAAGTTACAGCGTCGACTATCATATTGGTTCCTATAACTTTAATTGTAGACTGTCAACTTGATATTACTGGAGTTAGCTCAGAAACATGGGCTGCAATTACAGGGCTTGCTGTTCTTTCTACTGCTATTGCTTATATTCTTTATTTCAAAATATTGGAGCTGGCAGGAGCAACTAACGTTTTATTAGTCACGCTGTTGGTTCCAGTTTCGGCTATTTTACTTGGTTCATTGTTTCTAAATGAGTCCCTGGAGGCAATTCATTTTGTTGGAATGTTGCTGATTGCTCTGGGCTTGTCTGCGATAGATGGGAGATTGTGGAATTGGCTAAAATTCGTAAGGGCTTGATCTGTAATATTGGAAGTGAGTGGTTCCATCTATAGACTCACTCACTTCCTAAGAGGGAAACAACTAAACTATGTTGCTTAATTACGCTCAATTGAAAGAGTATGGTAGGCATCATTAAACCCAATACCAGAAACACATAATGAAATACTGTTCGGATCGTTTTTCAATTCTTTGGTTGGCTTGACGCAAACAAGCGACTGGTTTTTGAATTCATTAATCACATACTTACGCTCACGTTTAATAACTGGGAATAAACGTACAGTGTTATTACTGATACATTGATACGCCATGTTTATACGTTTTGTATTGATTAAATATGCACCAGCTGAATCATATTTACCTACTTTTCCAATACATGCTTGGCTTTGAACAATAAAGCCAACATTAAGCTCGTTAGAGCTCGCAATTTGATAGATCTCAGCTTGCTTAGGCTGTTCATGAGTCACTTCTTGTGAAACAAATGTCTGGTATGTATCGGAATAATACCAGTTACCAAACTTAGTGGTTGAAGCTTGTGATGCTGTAGAAAAAACGACAACAAGTGTGGCTAAAATATGTGTTAATTTAATATTCATTCTACCTTACTTTCAAGCGATATTTTTGAATGCATATGCCTGATAACAATGAAATAACTGCTTATTTTTGCAATTACTTATTTAATTAAATGTAATATGACTACCTGCATATATTTACTCTGTGAGAGCGTATCTTAATCGGTTCGAGATTTGAGAATATGCAGTTGCAAATCAATTACGCTCTTCTCCTGAAAGTACTTTCATAAGTGAGTGCAATCCTTAGCGAGCCGGAGATGATACAGTGATTGTCACCAGTAATAAAATAGTAAATATGTAATTAAGTGTTTTTTCTAAAAATCAATAATACACAGGATGCAACTTGATGCCCATTGTTGAATGATGTAAATGTTAATAAGTTGTGATGGTGGTCGGTTTGTTCTTATATATTAATTGATGATTTAAATCCTTCGATAATTTCAATTAGATAAGATGTAATTAAATGTGTTAAAGATGAGTGGTAATCTTTCATTGGTTTATAGTTTCTCTGTTACATATATTGCACCCCATTAATTGCATATAATAAATCGCCATACATAATAAATTCTGATGGAATGTAAACGTCGTGATTTATTGTTCATGTAGATTATTGATTTTTTAATGTTTATTGGTGAATCACAATCTTACATTATGTTACTTTTTTGTAATTGCTGACGTTAGGTCTTTTCTGCTCTAATTATCATATGGCAATATTGTGATGTTTCACAAATGAAAAATAATCCGAAAGCTGTTGATAGTTATAGATATGACATTTTGTGGCAGATAATATTTGCGATTGTTATGATCATTGGCATTCTTGCCTGCCTGTTAATTCCGGAAAATGTGAACAATGCCTTTCTATTGGGCTCTAGTTGGATGCTGGGTTGTGTTGTGGTTGGCTGGTTTATTTCGAAAGATTAAGCACGGTCTATTTATTCGAGTGACGTAATGTTGCAGGGCTTTGACCGAAGCGTTTGCGAAATACCTTACAGAGGTAGCTAGTATCTTGAATGCCAATTTCTTCCGCTAATATAGTCAAACTATGATTAGAGTTGACTAATCGCCAGTGTAGATGCTGAAGGCGCATTTCGTGCCAGTAATCATGTGCAGTTTTAGAGAATTCATCTTTAAACAAGCGATCAAGTTGTCGTCGACTTATGCCTATCATGGTAGCAAGTTCATCGGTTGTTTTTCTTTCTGCAAATAAGTCGCGCATCAATCCAATAGCACGGCTAACATGCCGACCTGCGTTGGTTTCATTATCCAATGATTCTAAGCGATGCAATTGCCCACGAGGCTTATCGATAATCATATCTGCTAATCCTTTCATGGCACGTGTACGACCACAATGGCGTGTTAACAACTCTATGGCTAAATCAATGGCGGCGCTGCCACCAGAACAGCTGATGCGTTTTTTGTCGATGCAATATAATTGCTCTGTGCGTACTTCAATATCGGGGTAAGCCGTCATAAACTCTTGTGCATGTCGCCAATGTACCGAGACTTGGTTTCCTTTTAATAATCCAGTTTCAGCCAGCATGAAACAAGCATTGTCGATTGTGACTAATGTAACGCCATTAGAGGCAGCTTGTTTAAGCAATGCTTTATAACTGGGTGCCATTTGTTGAGCATGACGTGCCGATCGGCAGCCAAAAACAACAAGGTAGTCGTAATCTGCGAAACGTATCTGTTCCGGCGTTACCTGCACCTCTACCGATACACTGCTGCTTGAAGTAACTGTGCCAGATTTTAAACCTAAAATCTGCCATCCACAGTGGCGCTGCTGGCTATAATCTTCATTGTCAGCCGAAAAACGAAGTTTATCGATAAAACCACCAAAAGGTAGCATCGTAAAATCGGGCAAAGGCAATAGCAGGAAACGAACGTCAGGTGTCACGGTAGGGCTTTTATCGTCAGCTAGATTTTGATTGGAAGGCGTTATTGTTGTTGTCATGTCTGTGAGATCTTTTAACTAATGTCCATATTATACCGTATTAGGTCTAAATTAGGCCATTTGTTTCTATGCTACCGCAGTAAAATGCACACACTTCCAACGGTGATAGATGATTCATGTTGTTGTGCTTTTGTTTAATCAAAAGGCACACATGAACAAAATAATATAGGTGATATTTTCATGGTGCTTCAAACGTGGCTTTTATATTTAATTGCGGTTATTGGCCTTGCTTTTGCGCCAGGTCCTAATGGATTGTTAGCACTGACACACGGTGTATTATACGGACGTAGCAAAGCAATCTGGACTATTATTGGTGGTGTGCTCGGTTTTGTGGTTGTAATTGCTTTATCCATGTTTGGAATTGGGGCAATTATTCAAACATCACCATCTGCACTTAACATATTGAAGTGGGGAGGTGGGGCATACCTTATTTGGTTAGGTATTCAGTTATGGCGAACACCGCCTGTTAATTTAATCATTTCAGAAAAAGCCATCGCTGAAAAAAAACGTTCAGCATTATTCATGCAAGGTGCTATAGCAGCGGTTTCTAATCCCAAAGTTCTGTTATTTTTCGGGGCCTTTTTACCGCAGTTCATTGATCCTCAGATGTCACTTATGACACAATTTTTTGTCATGGCTTTAACTTTCTCGGTGGTTGAGTTTGCGGTTGAGTTCATGCTGGCTAGTGTTTCTGTTTATATTGGCCCTTGGCTTGAAAAAAGAGGGCAACGCTTTAACCAAGTCTGTGGTGGTTTATTTGTGGTAATTGGCATTGCGTTACCGCTTACGCAGTAATGAATAACTAAGCACCAATAAATCTAGATCAGCCATTCAATCAGTAATTCTAAAGAAGGGTTCTGCATAGTTTTCGGGCGTACAAGGTAATAACTGTTACCGGAAGCGACTGTTAACGTATGCGGAGCTACCAACCGTCCTGATTCTAAATCAAGCTTAGCTAAGGTGATATCCCCAATGGCGATACCGAACCCCTGTATGGCTGCACTTACCGACAAATCTAATGTTGCAAAATGCTGGTTTTGATCAGCGGTTAAGTGTGAGCTGTTAGCCTGCTTTAACCATAACGCCCAGTCACTTTTCTGTGGAGTGGCATGTAGCCACGTAAAACCCTTTATTTCATTGGTACTTAATGTCGTTTTATCGACTGGTAATACAGAAGCAGAACATACTGGTGTTAAAAATTCTTCAAATAATAAGTTAGTGAGCAAGGACTTCTCTTGTGGTGATTGCCCGTAACAGATCGCAGCATCAAAAGGTTCGGTTGAAAAGTTGACGTTATGTTTAATGGCGGATGTGAGCTCGACATCTATATCGGGGTAGGCTTGTTGAAAGGTCATCAGTTTAGGCAGCAGCCAAGGTGTAATACAGCTTGGGGCTTTCAGTTTGACTAATTGTTTATCATTAGATACTTGTTCAACAGCACGATGAATTTGATTCATTGCTTGTTCAATAAGAGGAAGAAACTCAGAACCTTTATTAGTTAAGGTCAACCCGCGCGCATGGCGGTGAAATAGCCGTACTTTCAGTTGTTCTTCCAAAGAAATTACCTGACGACTTACGGCGCCCTGTGTCACATTCAAAATATGTGCTGCAGCAGTGAAATTTAGGTGCTGGGCTGTGATCAAAAATGCTTGAAGCTCTTTTGTTGATGGTAGTCGATTTATCATACTTATTCCCTGTCGCTACTGACACTTAAGGCATGCGGTTTAATCATGGCTAGTATGCCGACATTTCGATTCTGATTTCAAGCCAGGTCTGCTTTAATCTAAATATAAAGACATTTGGAGATTATTTATGCTGTAATTTTGCATTTTAATCCAAATTATGGCTGAACTTTAGCCTGTTTATTCGCGTGGGAGTTTAGGGAATGAAATCATTAGCGTCAAAGTTAGCACCAAAGGCAGTAGAAAAACTCATACCATACCAATCAGCTCGACGCATAGGAGGCAGTGGCCATCTGTGGTTGAACGCGAATGAACTAGAAAGCAGCTGCCAGTATGGTGATGAGTCAAAAGGACGTAACGATATGTATAATCGTTACCCCGACTTTTTACCCCATGATATTGCATCAGAGTATCAAGCGTACTGTGAGCAAGCATCGGGTGCATTGAGCTGCGAGATTGTGGCTGTACGGGGAGCTGATGAAGCGATTGATTTGTTGATCCGTACATTTTGCCAGCCGGGTAACGACCAAATTATGATTTGCCCACCAACCTATGGCATGTATGAATTTTGTGCCGATGCTTTTTCGGTTAACACGCTAGCTGTGCCGCTACTAGATAACTTCCAACTTGATGTTGCGGCGATTAAACCTCAACTGGCTGACACAAGCTTGCTTTTCTTATGTTCACCCAATAACCCGACAAGTAATACCATTCATCATCACGATATTATGGAATTACTTGAAGCCAGTAAAGCGTCAACTTTGGTTGTGGTTGATGAAGCCTATATTGAATTCGCACCAGAAACGAGTGCGCTACATTTGATGGCACAATACCCGCATCTGATTGTGATACGTACTTTATCAAAAGCATTTGGATTAGCATCGATTCGTTGTGGCTTCTTAATGGCAGATGAAAGCGTGATGTCTTACGTTGCGCGATTGATTGCACCTTATCCTATTGCAGATCCAACGGCTGAAATTGCCCTGAAAGCTCTTGCTCCTGAAGGCTTGAATAGCATGCGCAGCCAAACAGATGAACTTATAACAACCCGTGAATGGTTTATTATCGAATTGCAGGCGTTACCGATTGTGGATGTGGTTTATGCGTCGGCAACCAATTTCGTGCTTATTCACTTTAATACATCAAACAGTATTTATGATTACTTATTAGAAAAAGGCATTGTGACCCGTAATCAAGCGCATGAACCGATGCTTGAACACTGTGTCAGAATTTCCATTGGCTCAAAGAACAGTATGCTTGAAACCTTAAATGCGTTACAACAATATCAATAGGAAGAGGGATCTTATGATGAAAAAACTAATGAGTGTCGGAATTATTCTGGCGTCAGCACTATTTACTACTGCACAAGCCGCAGATGGAAAAGTGGTTCGTCTCGCGTCAGATTTCACTTATCCGCCGTTTAACTATAAAGATGCATCAGGCACTCCGAAGGGATTTGATATTGAAATTGCAGACGCACTCTGCGTCGAAGCGAAGCTAAAATGTGAGTGGGTTTCACAAAATTGGGATGGACTCATTCCAGCATTATTATCACGTAAAGCTGATGCAATTATGGCATCAATGCGTATTACAGAAGAGCGTAAAAAGCGTGTTCTGTTTACAGACAAGTATTACCAAACACCAGCACGTTTTGTAACGGGTAAAGATTCAGGTATTACTATTGATACAGCGGGATTAGACGGTAAAACCATTGGTGTTCAACTGGGTACAATTCATGATCGTTATGTAACCGATATCTATGGCGATGTGGCTAAAATTCGTCGTTATACTGGTCAAGATGAAGTGTATCTCGATCTTGAAAGTGGGCGTCTTGATGCCGTATTCGGTAACTCTGATCAACTCGTTTTAGCGTTTTTAGAAAAAGAACGCGGTAAAAACTTTGAATTAGCAGGCGAGCCAGTAACAGATAAAGCCTATATTGGCGAAGGCACTGCGTTAGCATTACGCCTACAAGATAAAAAATTAGCCGACAAATTTAACCAAGCCATTAAAACGATTCGTGAGAACGGTACTTACGACAAGATTGCCGCTGGATACTTTAGTTTTGATATTTATGGTGAATAAAGGCTGGTTGTTATAACCCGTTTTACGTTATTTATGAATACATAAAGCAGTTACTTCGGTAGCTGCTTTTTTGTTTTTTTTATGTTTAAGACGATGACATGACTAACAAGAACGTTGGTCACAGAAATAATGTATTGATATTGTTAGCTTCTAAACTTCGGACTAATTTAATCATACCGACGTAATGAATTCGTTAAACGGACATAAAAGGGAGAAAGCATGCGAATGTTACCGATTATTTTACTGAGTTTGGCGAGTGTATTCTCTATTGGGCTACATGCACAAACTGCCACAGAAATTGTCACTCAATCTGATCTGAAAATGCGCGGAGATTCGAGTTACAGCGAACTAACAATGAATATTATTCGTCCTGATTGGACGCGCTCGATGAGCATGAAAAGTTGGACGAAAGGGAAAGAGTTATCGTTAGTATTGGTGACTGCACCAGCCAAAGATAAAGGCAGTGCATCACTTAAGCGTCAACGCGAAATGTGGAATTGGATACCAAGTATTGAACGTGTGATCAAGATAGCGCCATCTATGCTAGGACAATCTTGGATGGGGTCAGATTTTACCAACGATGACCTTATTAATCAGTCGTCTATCGTCGTGGATTACACCCATGCAATACACGGTGCAGAAGTGTTTGATAATGATAATACCTACGTGATTGATGCTATCGCAAAGCCTGATGCCCCCGTGGTGTGGAGTAAAGTACGTTTGTGGATATCGAAATATACGTACTTACAGCGGAAAGTGGAATTTTTTGATGAATTTGATGAGTTGGTTAATACCATGAAAACATATGATATTAAGCAACTTGGCGGACGTGATATTGCCACCAGAATGGAAATGGTACCTGCTGATAAGCCGGGAAATAAGACAGAGATGATCACCCATCAGGCGCAGTTTAATTTTGCGATCAAAGACAGCTTTTTTTCTCAAAATCAGATGAAGGAATTGAGAGATTAACGAATGTCATCGAAAGGCTAGTTAAAATATAGCGGGATTAGCTTAAAACATTCTGATACTTGGCGGAGCATGTATGTTAGTAAAATTAGCGTGGCGAAATTTGTGGCGTCAGAAACGGCGTACAGTGCTAACAGCATCCGCCTTAGCACTGGCGCTATTATTATCCTTGTTTATGCGTAGCCTGCAAGAGGGTGGGTATGCCAGTAATATTGACAATAGTGCCCGCTTCTTTACTGGATTAATTCAGCTACAGCACCCTGAATTTAAAGAAAGCCAAAGTATTGATGACTTATTACCTGCCACAGATGCTTTTATCGAACCTGTTCGTAATAATCCACATATAACGCATTTATTGCCACGTATTGAATCTTTTGCCCTTGCTGCAGCAGCAGAAAAATCGAAAGGTGTCATGGTTTTAGGTATATCACCTGAACTCGAAAACCGATACTCACACATTTCGCAAAGGGTTGTCGTTGGTGAATACTTAACCGACGGTGATTCTCAGGTATTACTCGGAGAGGGCTTAGCCAAATCATTAGGGTTAAGTGTGGGTGACGACATCATTTTATACGGGCAGGGCTATCGCGGTCAGACCGCTGCGGGTTTGTATCCGATTAAAGGCATTGTGAAGTTTCCTATTCCAGCCCTCGATCAGCAGCTGGTTTATCTACCCCTAACGCAAGCGCAAACCTTATATAGTACTGGCGATCAAGTTACTGCTTGGGTGCTGCATACCGACGATTTAGTCAACCTTGAGCAAACAGTTAATGAGTTGTCGCGCACTTATATCAACCGTGCCGTAGTGCGTGATTGGCAAGACTTATCCCCCGAGATGGCACAGCAAATTATGATGGATAAAGTTGGCGGCATTTTCATGATGTATCTGCTTTATGGCATTGTTGGTTTTGGGTTGTTTGCCACGATTTTGATGATGACATTAGAGCGTCAGCGTGAATTTGGTGTCATGTTAGCTACCGGATTATTACGTAGAAAACTATTAATGCTGATTGGTATCGAATCGGCATTTATTGGTGTATTAGGTGTGGTATTAGGGTTGATATTAACCTTGCCTGTTTTACTGTGGTTTTATTACAACCCTTATGAGTTAACCGGAGAACTCGCACAGGCCGTGCTTGAGTTAGGCTGGGAACCTGTTCTAAAAGTATTGATTGCACCTTGGCTGTTTAAAGAACAAATAATGCTGGTATTGGGGTTACTTTTCTTCTGTTTGATTTACCCAATGTGGCGCATTTACCGTCTTGATCTTGTGAGCGCATTAAAAGGAGGTGCACATGCTGATTAAACTCGCTTGGCGTAACTTATGGCGCAATAAATTACGTACCAGCATTATGCTTTTCGCCATGGTGTTTGGCTTGATTGGTGTCGCAAGCATGATCGGCTTTATGAATGGTATGTATGGCAACATGATTGATAATGCCATCGCGTGGCAAACCAGTAATATTCAAATCCACCGTAGTGAATATATTAATGAACCCGAGATCAACGACACCATTATTGGGTCAGAGCAGATCATCAAGCAATTACGAGATATGCCAGACGTTAGCGCGTGGTCGGCACGCTTTATTGCTGATGGTATGGTGGCTTCTGCACGTTCGACACGTGGGGTAAAGATCAATGGTATTGATCTGGAGGCGGAAGCAAAAGTAACGCCGTTAGTCAGTCACATTATTGAAGGCGAATGGTTATCAGAACAAGGGCGAAATCCGGTATTAGTTTCAAGTAAAACCGCAGAACGTTTGCGCTTACGTGTAGGATCAAAAGTCGTTTTAACGTTTACTGATGCCGCTAATGATGTATCGGGGGCAGCGTTTCGTGTTCGCGGTATTTTTAAGAGTCCGTCGAGCAGTTTTGACGACGGCAATGTGTATGTTAGGCGCAGTGATTTAAGTGCTCTTGCCCATATAGATGGTGTTCATGAAATAGCCATAGTGGTAAATGAAGCTACACCATCATCGAATATTGTTACTCAAGCGGTAAAAGCACAGTTACAGACTAAAACCAGCAAATTGAATACCATACGAGACTGGCAACAGATTCAGCCTATGATGGCGACGATGATTAAGCAAACGGGCACCAGTACCGCAATTATTCTCGGCATTTTTGTATCAGCGATGGGCTTAGGCATTGTAAATATCATGTTGATGTCGGTGTTTGAGCGTACTCGTGAATTTGGTGTATTGATGGCTGTGGGTATGCAGAAACATAAGGTGTTCTTACTGATCATGCTTGAGACAAGCTTACTTGGAATGAGTGGTGCGTTATTGGGTGTAGGTATTTGTGCTGTATTAATGATGTTATTACAAACAACCGGTATTTCATTAAATTCAATGGCTGAAGGCTTGGGGGCGTTTGGCGTTGATACGACTATATACCCGAGAGTGTCATTCGGCGAATACCAGTTAATCTTTCTTACGGTGGTTGCCGCAAGCTTTTTGGCGGCACTTTATCCGGCGCGTCAAATATTAAAGCAGCGCCCAGCAGATGCGATGGCGGAGAAACACTGATTATGAGCATTCAAATTAATCAATTGTGCAAAACATATAATCCGGAATCTGATTTTCCCGTTCATGCTGTTAAGTCGCTCGATTTAATCATTGAACAAGGTGAATTTGTCGCGGTAATGGGTCCATCAGGTTCAGGTAAAACGACATTACTGAATATGCTTGGTGGCATTGATGTTCCCACGTCTGGTGAAGTGAAAATAGACGGTAATGACATTTGCCATTTATCAGAAAAAGACTTAATTGCTTTTCGCCGCGATCATATTGGTTTCATTTTTCAAGATTACAGTTTGCTACCCGTATTAACGGCATTAGAAAACGTAGAATTTGTTATGCAGTTACAAGGCCATAAAGAAGCTGAATGTCGCGAGCGAGCGAGTGACTTATTGGAACAAGTAGGGCTCGCTGAACAACGGCATAAAAGACCGACAAAGCTATCTGGTGGTCAGCAGCAGCGTGTTGCAGTGGCTCGTGCATTAGCACCACGACCAAGATTTGTAATGGCGGATGAACCTACCGCAAACTTAGATGCTAAAAGTACAGCAGAATTGCTGGATATTATGCAGCAGTTGAATCAACAAGAAGGCACGACGTTTATTTTTTCGACTCATGATCCTCGAGTCATTAAACGTGCACGCAGAGTTATTGTGTTTGAAGATGGTCAGCTGAAAGAGGATCGTCGTCAGTGAAACGTCAGCTATCACATACCGTGTTAAAAACGATGTTAGCCGTTGTTATCTCGTGTGCGTGTAGCTCAGTCGTATTGGCTCAAATACCCGGATTAGAGCCCGACAAAAATTGGGATTTAACGGGTTACGTGAAATATATGGCAACAGGATCGTTTCCTGATAGTAAAAGCGAGAATACAACGGATGTTAAGGATCAAGGGAACAGCCTAGATAACCTGATCCATCAGCGTTTTAATTTTGAATACCGATTAAATCGTCATCTGCGCGTTAATGTAGGAATGAGAAATCGATTACTCTTTGGTGATTCAGCTGAAATCGCAGGGTATGGCAATCTGGTGGGCTTTGCTCCCGGCTATATGGATTTATCTAAAAATTGGGTAGATAAGAATGGCGTTATAGGCAATAGTCAGCTTGATCGCTTGTATCTCGATTGGCAGGAAAATGATTGGCAAGTTCGTGCAGGGCGTTTTCGTATTAACTGGGCAATGGCAACATTATGGAATCCAAATGATATTTTCAACTCTTACTCTATATATGATTTCGATTACGAAGAACGTTCGGGATCCGACGCCATCCTAGTAAGTCGTAAACTGGATTTCGCCAGTGCGATTGATCTGGTGTATAACCCAAGTAAAAACAGTGAATTGGATAGCTACGCAGGTCGATATTTGTTTAACCACCAAGGCTGGGACATGCAGTTGCTGGTGGGAAAATCTGGGCTAGATCATGTTATTGGCGCAGGGTTTGCTGGCGACATTCAAGGTGCAGGTTTACGTGGTGAAGTTAGCTGGTTTGAGCCTGAACGAAGCGAGTGGATGGGGGAGCCACTAGAATCCTCAACGGTTGCCTCTATTGAAACAGATTATAGCTTTGGTGGAAAAAGAAATTGGATGACACGCGCTTCGTTATTGTTTATCTCTAATCCTCAAGATCCAAATAACGCACAACTGTTCTTAAACCTGCCGCTTACAGCACGCACGCTGAGTTTTACAGAGTATACGTGGTATGCCGATATTGGCTTTGATATAACACCGCTAAGTCGATTAACGTTATCAAGCACTTATTATAATGATGGCTCGTATTTTTTTGGGGCGAGTAACAGTTATTCTTTATCTAATGATTGGCAAGTGTTGACCGTTTTACAGCGTTTTGATGGAAGCAATAATAGCCTGTTCGGCGAGACACCGAACACCTTAGTCAATTTACAAGTTAAGTGGAGTTTTTGAAAGCGATACAATGAGCCAATATAAAAATCATGTAATAAAAAATTGCTAAATTCGACGTATTAAATTCGCACTAAAGTACCGGTTTTATAGACAAAAATATTTTACTATTCATAAGTTGATACTATTGAATGACTAGCTGTTACCGGTCTAAGTAATTAATTTTCTGATTGTTTATTTTTATGTGTTTATTATTTTATTTATTTGTTGGAATGTTTATTTTTGCGACACCCTAAATTGTCCCATTTCTCTATTATTAAATAGTTAAGTTTCACGCAAATACTGAATAATAATATAAAGCGTGAGTGTGTTTAATTTAGGGGGTCACATGCGATATGAATCATTATCTATCGGAATTGCTAGAACTTTACCTATTATGATTGTATTACCATTTTGTGCTATTTCAGCTGAAGATAGCAATGGTAATTCATCAAGCGTAAAAGAAGATGTTTATGCTGTTATTTCAATTCTCATGGATGTAGGCTCAGATATTCGAGGTGATAAATTTACTCATCAAAGCGTTGGTGATCGTTCATCAAATATCAATAAAAGTAAGATATTACAACAAAATAACTTAAACACTGCTGATCTTACGGAACGAGTAAATAGCGTCAGAAATAGTGCTAAAAATTCTTACCCTCCCAAAAATGTAACGCCTAAATTAACAGAAGTAACATTTTATCAAGATGGCTTGTTAGGGACTGACAATTCTTCACGTTTAGGGGCCTATGTACGTTTTGAACAAGAACAAAATACTATAGAACAACAAACATTGGTGTTTGAAAGTAACCCTGAAAGAGAAGGTTACTCAGTTACATTAGGTGGTGATTACTTACTTAATGAAAAATATTTATTTGGTGTGGCACTGGGTTTACCCTTTTATGATTCAGGTCTTGAAAACGCAGAGAGTGAAATTGATGGTTTGGTTGCATCAGGCTACTTCAGTTATTTTCAAGATCAATGGTATATGGATTTTACAGCGAGCTATGCGCTTGTTGATACCGATATTGAACGTAAAATTAGTCACTATAGTGATAATGTTATAAACAATTCTGATGATGCAGATTCTGATATTTGGGTTTTTTCGTTCGGTGGTGGTTATGTAATAAACCAAGGTTATTGGAATATCGCTTTAGAAAGTACCATTCAACATACACTATCGGATAGTGACCGCTATACAGAAAGGCCATCAAGAGGGAATTCCAATTATCTAATTTCTAAAGTGGATGATGTTGATAACTTAGAATCAACGATGTTGATTACAGGGGCCAGTTTTTCGCATTCTTTTCGCTCGAGTTTAGGTATATTCCAGCCATATTTACGATCGTATGTTCATTATGATTTTGATTCAAGTTCAGAAAAAGTAATTAGTCAGTTGAAAGCAGATAACTCAGGCATGATTTTGCCTATCATTATAAATTCTGATGACCAACTATATGGGCGAGCGCACTTAGGGGTATCAAGTGTGTTTAATAACGGGTGGCATGGTTTTGCAGAGGCTAGTACTTTAATTGGATTAGATGATTTAGATGCTTATACCTTTACATTAGGTGTTGGTATCCCGTTTAATTAATGCTTATGTTGTAGTTATATTCATACCCAAGCTACCTTAAGATACTCGCTGAGATTCCCCTTAATCTTGCATCTTGAGGTAGCTTGGGTATGAGATTAGGATTAATCTTTTTCATAGGGCAGAGGTATATATCGATTTAGTCGGTCATAATTTCCATTCTTTATAAAGAAAAGCTCAAGCTGTAACATTATTCCGGGATTAATATGGTAGTCATATTCTTTTGGGAATTCGATCTCAGGTTCTATTGTTAAATAAATCCAATCTTTATAGAGCTTTTGTGTCCACGATGCCGATACCCAATAGTTGGATATTTCATCTTCTTCACGTGTATCTGCACTTATACCTATAGAGTACTCCATAAGGTGATTATCATTTAGGCGGTCAAAGTATTCAAATGTTTGTACTAACTCCCAGTTATTATCTTCATCAAGGAACTGACCACTTGTACTAGCCTTAAATATTTGTGTCTCGTCTTCATTCATCGCTCGGTAAAAATCGAAGTATGTGACAGCACCTGGTCCTTTTTCATGATAGAAGAAAATCTCTTGTTTTATACGGCTTGTCCAACGCTCGCTTAAAATATCAACTCGGCTTGCATTTACTCTAACAAAAGGATCCGGTGGCCACCTAACTTTTACACCGATATCAAAATTTGTTTTCCAGTTTCCCAATATTTTATCTTGAAGTCTAACCCCACCAACAGCAGAGCTGCTGCTATCATTCTCACCAGAAATACCTCGTTGTTTGCTTTCTAAACTATCAAAATCATCGGGGTCGGTTTCAAAAATCAGTTTCCAATTTCGTTTGGTATGCGGAAGGTCTAGTTTAAGATAAACATTAGCATCGAAATCAGAATAACCACGGTGTGAATAACGCGGCTTAAACTTAATGCGCAAATAGCTACGATTCATCATTGGTTCATCTTCGTCTTCTTTACCGACATACTGATCCAGTGATTCACTGTAATCGTGTATGGTATCTGCTAATTTATCTTCTGAATCGTCCATCCACGCGAGAATAGTGTTATCGTCAGCATTTCGAATTTCATTGTTCTCCCCTAGCAGTATTTGGCTAGAAGGGCTGATATTATTTTTTTTTGTGATTTCATTAGCGTTAATACTGGCCGTATAAAAACAAAAAAAAGGAAGAGTGAAGCACATGAAAGGAAGGTCATTTTTGTGCTCGAAAGACAAATATTTCCGGTAGTGCCTCCAAAGGTAATAATTAGTGTTCATTTAACTACCTCTGGTAGAAATAAAATAACTTTATTGTCATATAACCTTAATTATAGTTCTCTATAACTGTTTGTGGGTGAGGTTAGTTCTTATTGCTAAGAACTAACACTTAATATCTAAGGCAATGATTATTTTAACTTTAGTATCAAGAATATCACTTTTAAGTTATGTACTTCAAAGGGGCTGTGTGTATTAATTTACGTAAAGACACGAAATTTTACATATTTTATTGAGTGATAAATAGTGCAATAAAATAATTCAGCTACACTTAAATCTAACTGAAAAACCATACGTGAATGTACGATATTTTATACTGGTTATTCTAGGCGAGGATAGGATGAATAGTACGGATTTTGATGGCGTAAAAAGGGATATATCATTGACAGTTAATGATATTTTTGTGAGTTTTGAAGAGGATAATCACCGTCTTCCGACTATGGAGGAATTTAGAACTATTTTTTCAAGTCATGCAGATCAATACATTGGCCCGGCGAATGAGTTAAAGGTTGAAGGTCTTGGCTGTCATTTAGATAGGCATAGACGTCGAGAGCAAACACTATGGACTGCAGCTAATGAGTTAGAAGCGGAACAGCGATATTTACGCTCAGATTGTTAGCTATGTATGAATCACGTTTTGAGCGTATACACAAAGAAGTGATTAACTAATGATGGATGCACTTAGGCGGTAATTGCTTTTAGGTTGTTGTTATATTTTGATTTATTAATCAAATGCCTTTTATAACTGTTGTTCTCCATAAATCATTATCGCCAATTTTAACGCAAAGCTAATGACACTTTTGATGAGGGCTGTTTATTTAAAATATGACAGATCATCCAACCAGCTTTAGCCATATCATTCAGGTTAACGCCCGTTTCTATGCCTAATCCATGGCACATATATAACACATCTTCAGTTGCAACATTTCCACTTGCCCCTACTGCATATGGGCAACCTCCTAACCCTGCAACACTGCTATCTATCACGCTTACACCCATGGTTAACGCTTGATATATATTAGCGAGTGCTTGCCCCCAAGTATCATGAAAGTGAACAGCAAGATGATTAATTGGAATATTGCGTTGTACCGCTTCTAACATTCTACCTATACGCAGTGGTGTACCTGTACCAATGGTGTCACCAAGCGACACTTCGTAACAGCCTAAGTCGAATAACTCTTTGGCGATAACTGCAACTTGTTCAGGTTTTGTTGCACCATCGTAAGGGCAATCAGCAACACAAGATAAATACCCTCTAACCGGTATGTTGTATTTCTTCGCTTCTGTTATTAATGGCTCAAAGCGCTTAAGGCTTTCTGCGATAGAACAATTGATATTTTTTTTGCAAAAACTTTCAGATGATGAGGTGAAAATCGCAACTTGATTGACCTTCGACTGAATTGCTTGTTCAAAGCCTTGTAAATTAGGGGTTAAGGCTGAATAAATAACATTGGGTTGGCGTGATATTTTTTCCAATACGTGTTTTGAGTCGGCCATTTGAGGAACCCACTTAGGCGATACAAATGATCCTGCTTCAATATGGGTTAGTCCAGTTAGAGACAACTGATTGATAAGGTCGATTTTAGCTTCTGTACTCACAGTGGCTTCATTCTGTAAGCCATCGCGTGCGCCCATTTCAACAATCGTAACATCGGTAGGGAGCGAACTTATGCTATTCATTCTCTTCCCTTATTTTGTATTGATCTTGGTATTAGTACACCATGATGGCTGGCGCTTATCAAAGAAAGCGCTTAATCCTTCTTGCCCTTGCTCTGATACACGAATATCGGCAATTAAATGACTGGTATATTTGATTAACTTTTTATCAATAGGTTGGTTTTCACATGTATGACACAGTGTTTTGGCTTGTTGTAGAGCGGCTGGGCTATTGTTTAAGATGGCTTGGGTCAGCTGGGTTATTTGTTGTTCTAATCTGTATTCTTTTGCGTTTGCTTTCGCCTCGGTATCGACAATAAGGTGTATTAACCCGATGTGTTGCGCTGTGTTTGCATCAATACGTTCGGCCGTCAGCATGTAACGTCGCGCATAACGAACCCCAATAGCACGACAGACATAAGGCCCGATAGTTGCCGGAATAAGCCCTAATTTCACTTCACTTAGGCAAAACTGTGAATCAGACTGTGCGATAACGATATCACAGCAGCAAATCAAGCCTAATGCACCACCAAAAGCACAGCCTTGTACAGCAGCAATTGTTGGATGAGGAAATGTATCAAGAGTTTGCATTAGATGGGCGAGTTGTTGGGCATCTTGATGATTTTCTTTAACGGATTTTACCGCCATTGACTGCATCCAATGAAGATCTGCGCCGGCTGAAAAATGCGTGCCGTTTGCCCGTAACAATAAACACCGAATAGTAGGAATAGCGGCGAGGGTATCTATGTAATGAATGAGGCTTTCTATCATTGAATCATCAAAGGCATTCTTTTTACTCACACGATTAAGTATGAGTGTTGCAATGCCATTTGCATCGATTTCACATAAAACATCACTCGATTCTGTATCACTTTGTTCGTATGTTTTTTGTGTGTGTTCAGCCTGTCTATTTTGATTAAGCTTGTATTCTTTCATTTTAGCGCTCTCTACATTCGGGCTAAATATTTGGACTATGTACAGCCATTACATTCGAAAAATGCCAAACTGGCTGTCAGGAATAGGTGCGCGTAATGCCGCAGTAAGGGCTTGTCCGACAATATCTCTTGTATCTTTAGGATCGATAATGCCGTCATCCCATAACCGTGCACTGGCATAGTAGGGATGTCCTTGGTTTTCATATAGATCAATGATTGGCTGTTTGAAGTCATTTTCTTCTTCTGCCGACCATTGCTCGTTTTGTCTATTTTTTGCATCACGCTTTACTTGCGCCATTACACCTGCTGCTTGTTCTCCGCCCATGACGGATATTCTCGCATTCGGCCACATCCACATCATGGTTGGGCTATAGGCTCGCCCGCACATGCCATAATTGCCCGCGCCATAAGAGCCGCCCACAATCACGGTAAATTTAGGCACATCAGCACACGCAACAGCCATGACCAGTTTGGCACCATGCTTGGCTATCCCTTCTGATTCATATTTTTTACCGACCATAAACCCAGTAATATTTTGCAAGAACAGCAGGGGGATTTTTCGTTTGGCGCAAAGCTCAATAAAATGGGCACCTTTTTGGGATGATTCTGAAAAAAGAATGCCGTTATTTGCCACAATACCGATGGGATGACCGTATAAATGAGCGAAACCACAAATAAGCGTTGTGCCATACAAGGCTTTAAATTCATCAAAATCGGAATCGTCGACGACGCGGGCAATGACTTCGCGAACATCGAACAAGTGACGTAAATTAGCGTTAATGATGCCGTAAATTTCTTCAGCGTTATAACGTGGTGGCAGGATGGTTTTTTGTGGTGCCACGGTGGGTATTTGGTTCGCGCTTGCAATAGTTTGCCTAGCAATAGTCAGTGCATGTATTTCGTTATTGGCATAATAATCGGCAACACCTGATTTTTTACAATGTACATCTGCACCTCCTAGTTCTTCCGCTGTTACTATTTCACCGGTAGCGGCTTTAACTAGAGGAGGGCCAGCAAGAAAAATGGTGCCTTGTTCTTTCACGATGATTGAGACATCTGCCATTGCAGGAACATATGCGCCCCCTGCGGTACACAAACCTAAAACAACCGCAATTTGAGGAATCCCTTTAGCAGACATTCGTGCTTGATTGTAAAAAATACGGCCGAAATGGTTTTTATCAGGAAAGACTTCAGCTTGATGTGGAAGGTTCGCACCACCAGAATCGACAAGGTATACACAGGGGAGGTGGCAACGTTCAGCAATCTCTTGCGCGCGAAGATGTTTTTTGACGGTTAATGGGTAATAGGTGCCGCCTTTTACTGAAGGATCGTTAGCAATCACCATGCATTCGATGCCTTCAATTTTACCTATGCCAGCGACAACACCAGCGCATGGAATGGGGTCATCATACACACGCCATGCTGCAAATTGCCCAATTTCGAGAAAATGTGTCCCTTTATCTAATAGTAATGCAACGCGCTCTCTGACAGGTAGCTTGCCTTTTTGTCGTTGACGTTCAATAGCCGACTGACCACCACCTTGCTTGATAACATGAAGGTTTGATTGAAGATTATCGATTAGCTCGACCATTATTTGTTGGTTGGTGAGAAAATGCGGATCGTTCGGTTTAGCTTTGGTTTGAAGAATTGCCATGTCACGTCCTTTTTAAATGCACAGCATTAACAGGGGTCTGAATGGAGAAATTTGAATTGGAAACGTCGTTAACGTGATTCTTCAAATAATTCTCGACCAATCAACATACGCCTTATTTCAGAAGTCCCCGCGCCAATTTCGTAAAGTTTGGCATCTCGTAATAATCGACCTGCTGGAAATTCATTGATGTAGCCATTACCACCAAGTAATTGAATGGCGTCTAGCGCTAGTTGTGTTGCCAACTCAGCAGTGTATAAAATGACTCCTGCGGCATCTTTTCGTGTGGTTTCACCCCGATCACAAGCGGCTGCGACGGTATAAACGTAAGCACGCGCGGCATTCATTCGGGTATACATGTCGGCGACTTTGGCTTGAACCAGTTGGAATTCACCAATAGAACGACCAAACTGTTTACGATCATGCACATAAGGGACAACGAGATCGAGGCAGGCCTGCATAATACCTAATGGACCTGCAGCAAGTACCACGCGCTCATAATCCAACCCACTCATTAGAATTTCGACACCGTGGTTTACTTTCCCTAAAATATTCTCTTGTGGTACACGACAATTTTTGAACACTAATTCGCAGGTGTTAGAACCGCGCATTCCCAACTTATCGAGCTTTTGAGCATGGCTAAATCCTTTAAAATCCCGCTCGATAATGAAAGCGGTAATACCATGAGATTTTGCGCTAGGATCTGTTTTGGCGTAAACGACGATGGTGTGTGCATCTGGACCATTGGTGATCCACATTTTAGTACCGTTCAGAACGTAATGGTCGCCTTCTAATTCTGCTTTTAATTGCATACTGATTACATCTGAACCTGCATTCGGTTCACTCATCGCAAGCGCACCAATGTGGCTGCCATCGATGAGTTTAGGGAGGTATTTTTCACGTTGACGTTGCGTGCCATTTCGAAATATTTGGTTTACACACAGGTTAGAATGCGCGCCATAGCTAAGTGCGACAGAGGCTGATGCTCGGCTTATTTCTTCCATCGCAATAACGTGCGCCAGATACCCCATATCTGCACCACCATATTCCTCATTAACTGTTACACCTAATAACCCCATTTTTCCGAAGAGTGGCCATAGATGATTAGGAAACTGATTATCTTTATCAATATCTGCAGCAATCGGGGCAATATGTTCCGCAGCAAAACCATTGACTTGTTCGCGTAGCATATTGATTGTTTCACCAAGGTTGAAGTTAAGTGGGGTATACGCAATTTTCATAACATCTCCTAAGTCGCTTAGTAAACTTCGGTTGTTATATAAGCTATTTTTAGCTTGGTTTTGAACGGTTAAGCGCTTGATGGCAACGTTTACGGGCAGCATTGAGTTCGTTCATTACAACATTTATATCGTTAAGTTGTCGTTGTAACGTGACTTGTTTGTCATCAATGATAGTTAGCATTTGATTGAGCTGATTATCACTTTGATTTGTATCGTATAGTTCAAACAATTCTCTAATTTCAGCAAGAGAAAAACCGAGCCGCTTTCCTCGTAGAATCAATTTCAACCGTATCTTATCTCGACGTTGATAAACCCGAATATTACCTTGTCGGGCTGGGTGAATAAGCCCCATATCTTCATAAAAACGAATACTTCTTGTCGTGATATCAAACTCTTTAGCGAGCTCGCTAATTTTAAACGTTTCCACCTGATTATGTCCTCCAACTGCTTGGCGACCAGGAAAGCTTTATCATGAAACAAAGCGTTAAAGACAAAACATAACCTTAATGATAGAAAAAAAGTAAAGACAATCGATGTGGTTCGATTGGGGTCGTTAAGATTTAAAGTGTTGCCAGCTTGTTTCTTGACGTTTACGTAAATGTTAGTGCTATGCTTACGTAAACGTCAAGAAATCACAGTGCGAAAAATACTAAATCCGAAAGGCTGTGATCAATTGCTGTCGTCAACGGGGGCGGAGTAATGGAAAAAACCATTTGGATTGTATCTGCAAAACGTACACCGTTAGGTAGTTTTCAAGGCAAGCTTAAAGCGTTTTCTGCCCCTCAATTAGGGCAGTTTGCCATTAAGGCTGTACTCGATGCGGTGCCTATTTCACCTGATTGTATCGATGAAGTCTTTATGGGCTGTGTATTGCCTGCTGGTTGTGGTCAAGCACCTGCTCGTCAAGCGGCTTTAGGTGCAGGGTTGTCGTATTCTGTTGGTTGCACGACGATTAATAAAGTCTGTGGTTCTGGTATGAAATCAGTCATGTTGGCGCATGATTTGATTAAAGCTGGGTCAATAGGTTGTGCTGTTGCTGGTGGTATGGAAAGCATGACCAACGCACCATATCTTCTGAAAGATTCACGTAATGGAATGCGGATAGGTCATAAAACAACGTATGACCATATGTTTTTAGATGGCTTACAAGATGCCTATGAAGGTGACTTAATGGGTGTGTATGCTCAGCATATTGCCGATAGGTTAAATTACACCAGAGAGCAGATGGATGAATGGGCGACTATGTCGGTTCAACGATCTTTAGATGCACAAGCCCAGCAGTTATTTAGCGATGAAATAGTGCCAATTTCGTTATCAACTAAAGGTGCGACAACACCAGAAGACGGTACGAATACACATAACAGTAAGATGTTAGGCTACGATGAACACCCTCACGAAATAGATCTCAAAAAAATCCCCAAACTTACTCCTGTGTTTGCGATGCATGGCACTGTGACAGCTGCAAATTCAAGTGCAATTTCGGATGGTGCTGCCGCATTAGTGGTTATGGATGCTGAAATTGCGCAGCAACAAGGATTAGCGCCTCTTGCCATTATCAGGGGGCATACCACACATGCTCGTAAGCCCGCAGAATTCACACTTGCGCCTGTTTACGCTATTGAACAATTGTTATCAAAATTAGATTGGTCGGTCGATGAAGTTGATTTATGGGAAATCAATGAAGCTTTCGCTGTGGTTACACAAATAGCGGTGCGCCAATTAGGCTTGGATATTGACAAAGTAAATATTAAAGGAGGCGCGTGTGCGCTTGGGCATCCTATCGGTGCCAGTGGTGCACGTATTCTGGTTACGCTTATTCATAGCCTGAGGCAGATTCAAGAATTAAGAACTGCACATGATCCGAATAGCCAAAATATGTCGAATAAAAAAGTGATGCGTGGCGTTGCTTCCCTTTGTATTGGAGGGGGAGAAGCGACAGCAATTGGTATCGAAATTCCGCTATAAGTTTTTGTGATAACGGCTCGTCTAAAAAGGACATAGCAATGATTAAATCTGTTCCCTTATTTATTGATGGTGAGTTTCGTCAGTCAGTGACTGAAGAGTGGGTGGATGTGACCAACCCTGCGACAAACGATGTGATTGCCGAGTTACCCTGCGCAACAGAACCTGAAATGGTTGAAGCTATTACCAGTGCGACTAACGCCTTTCAATCGTGGAAAGCTGTTGCTGTGCCAGATCGCGCTAGACTCATGCTGCGATATCAACATTTATTGAAAGAACATCATGACGAACTGGCAACGCTACTATCACAAGAAACGGGTAAAATCCTAGTCGACGCCAAAGGGGATGTGTGGCGTGGCATTGAAGTGGTTGAGCAAGCTGCCAATATAGCAAGTAACATGATGGGGGAAATGGTCGAGAATGTCGCAACAGACATCGATACTTATTCCATTAGCCAGCCACTAGGTGTGTGCTGCGGTATTACCCCATTTAACTTTCCAGCAATGATCCCCTTGTGGATGTTTCCGATTGCTATCGCGAGTGGCAATACTTTCGTTTTAAAACCTTCCGAGCAAGTACCACTAACCTCAATTCGTTTAGCTGAATTATTTGAACAAGCGGGTGCACCCAAAGGGGTTCTGCAGATTATTCATGGGCGAAAGCAACAAGTCGATTTTCTGCTGTCTCATCCAGACATTCGTACAATTTCTTTTGTGGGTTCAGTACCTGTTGCACAATATATTTATCAAACCAGTACGCAACACTTTAAACGTGTTCAGGCTTTTGCGGGTGCTAAAAATCATATGGTGGTAATGCCCGATGCCAACAAGGCACAGGTGATCAGTAATTTGGTCGGAGCTTCTGTTGGGGCCGCAGGTCAACGTTGTATGGCAATTTCAGTCGCAGTGTTTATTGATGGGGCAAAAGAATGGATTCCAGATTTAAAAAACGAAATGGCAAAGATTCAACCTGGATGTTGGGACGACGCTAACGCAGGCTATGGACCTTTAATTAGTGCTCCAGCAAAAACACGCGTGCTGGGTTTAATTCAAGAAGGAAAAGATCAGGGAGCCGTGTGCGAACTCGATGGCAGTCAGTGTACAGTCGACGGTTTCCCTAATGGTAACTGGGTAGGGCCAACACTATTTAGTGGCGTCAAAACGAACATGTCGATTTATCAGCAAGAAATATTTGGACCAGTATTGATGTGTATCGAAGTGGACACTTTGGAAGATGCCATAACACTGGTGAACAATAACTCATACGGTAACGGAACATCCATTTTTACCGCCAGTGGCGGTGCTGCGCGTAAATACCAGCACGAAATTCAAGTAGGCCAAGTCGGTATTAATGTACCGATTCCAGTGCCATTACCTTTTTTCTCGTTTACCGGTTGGAGAGGCAGTTTTTACGGTGATTTACATGCTTACGGTAAGCAAGCTGTTCGTTTTTACACCGAAACGAAAACGGTAACAGCGCGTTGGTTTGATGACGATATTCCATCAGGTCCCAACTTTACTATTCACTTGAAGTAGCTGTATATACCAATCTAGACAAGTATCTGATCATTCTTGCTTGTTAAAATTACTTATAACTGCGTTAGAAATTTTATAATTAGAACCACTAGTTACTTCAATTTCTGCCTTGTTATTAACAATTTTTCCTGCGCAATTATCTGACCATTTACTTATCCAGAATGGTATTACTTGAGGCTGTAATGCTGTGACATTGGAGCGATGTATGGACTTTGAATTAAATGAAGATCAACGTGCTTTCGCAGAAACCGCCCGCCAGTTTGCGCTAGAACGGCTTAGCCCTATGGCCGCTGAGTGGGATGAAAAACACATCTTCCCTAAAGATGTTTTAAAGGAAGCGGGAGAAATGGGCTTTCTTAGCCTTTATACCCCTGAAGAACAGGGTGGTTTAGCGTTAAGTCGTCTAGATTCGTCGATTATCTTTGAACAGTTGGCGATGGGGTGCACATCAACAACAGCTTTTATGACAATTCATAATATGGTGACATGGATGATTGCGAGTTTCGCGACCGATGAAGCCAAGACTGAATACTGCCCGCAATTAATCACAGGAGACTGGTTAGGCTCTTATTGTTTAACCGAGCCCAATGCGGGATCAGACGCCGCTGCCCTTACAACGTCAGCGAAGAAGGTAAAAGGCCAATACATTCTTAATGGTGCTAAAACGTTTATTTCAGGTGCGGGTGAAACCGACGTATTGGTCGTGATGGCGCGAGCGGTTAATAACGACCAAGGTAGCAATAAAAAGGCAGAGCATAAAAGTGGTGCAAAAGGTATTTCTGCGTTTATTGTACCTGCCGATGCTGCTGGCATTACCTATGGGCGAAAAGAGCCAAAAATGGGGTGGAACAGCCAGCCAACTCGTTCAATTACGTTTGATAAAGTTGCGATTCCTGCTCGTAATTTACTGGGTCAAGAAGGTGAAGGCTTTACCTTTGCGATGAAAGGGCTGGATGGCGGCCGGATCAATATTGCCACTTGTTCTGTTGGCACAGCGCAACAAGCTTTGAATCAAGCGACGCAATATATGAATGAGCGCAAACAGTTCGGGAAAAGCTTGGCGCAGTTTCAGGGGCTACAATTCAAATTAGCTGATATGGCTACCGAGCTTGTTGCTGCTCGGCAATTGGTTCGTTATGCCGCGAGTAAGCTTGACCGACAAGATCCTGAAGCGACGGCCTATTGTGCTATGGCTAAGCGTTTTGCTACAGATACAGGTTTTACTGTGTGTGACCAAGCATTACAGTTATATGGTGGCTATGGTTATATCAAAGAATACCCGCTTGAACGTTATTTCAGAGATGTACGAGTACATCAGATATTGGAAGGTACAAACGAAATAATGCGCTTGATTATTGCCCGCAGGTTGTTAGCTGAAGGAACCGAAATTTTGTAGTTGGTCAATATAATCAGAAAGCATGTAACCCAAAATGTAACCAACAAAAATATTAACAGCGACAAAGGATACTTGGTAATGTCATTACTTGAAGAAAATGCAATTGAATCCATTATTCATAATCATGTTGCTGTTATAACGATGAATAACCCGCCTGCGAATACATGGACAGAAACCAGCCTCAATCAGCTTAAACAGCTAGTGTGTTCGCTTAACCAAAATAAAGATGTGTATGCCTTAGTGATCACCGGACAAGGCGAAAAGTTCTTTTCTGCTGGAGCGGATCTTAAATTGTTTGCCGATGGTGATAAAACCGTCGCATTTAATATGGCATGTTGTTTTGGTGAAGCCTTTGAAGCCTTATCTTTATTTCGAGGCGTATCTATTGCTGCAATTAATGGCTATGCAATGGGGGGAGGGTTAGAAGTTGCCCTAGCGTGTGATATTAGAATTGCAGAGCAGCAAGTAGTAATGGCATTACCTGAAGCAAAAGTAGGGTTATTACCGTGTGCGGGTGGCACACAAAATCTGACTTTGCTGGTCGGAGAAGGTTGGGCAAAACGCATTATTTTATGTGGTGAACGAGTCACTGCCGATCATGCACTTACAATCCGCCTTGTTGAAGAGGTCGTGCCACAGGGTAAAGCATTAGAGTCCGCTATTGTGTTGGCTGAATCAGTTGCTAATCAATCCCCATCTTCTGTCACTGCGTGTAAAACCTTAATTCAACAGACTCGATCTGCGCCGTTACAACACGGTTTGATGAAAGAGCGAGAATTGTTCGTGAACTTATTTGACACCGAAGATCAAGCTGAAGGTGTAAAGGCATTCCTAGAGAAGCGAAAGCCTAATTGGAAGAATCAATAATCATTGATAAGACCAGTAATACCTGCCTGATGAGGTAATGATTTACATGAAAACTGATTAATCTAGGAGACGGTATGACAGGCAGAGTCAGTTTTGAAGAATTAGAGTGTGACGATAGCGATCATAAGATTGGTGTCGCAATATTAGAGAACACAGCATCGTTAAATGCGCTGACATTCGATATGTTGGTGCAATTAAAAGACAAGCTGATGACATGGCAAGATGATGAACATATTGTGAGTGTTTTTCTCGATGGTGCGGGTGAAAAAGCCTTCTGTGCTGGTGGCGATGTTCGCTCGATGTATCATGCAATGAAAAGCGAAACGGTCACTACATCTCAAGCATTTTTAACCGATTATTTCGCTATAGAGTATCAATGTGATTATCTTATCCATACCTACAAAAAACCGATTATTGCTTGGGGGGACGGTATTGTTATGGGAGGCGGCATTGGTTTATATATTGGCGCCAGCCATAAAGTTGTGACTCCTAAGTCACGGCTAGCAATGCCTGAAATCAGTATTGGTTTGTACCCAGATGTAGGGGGAACGTGGTTCCTTAATCAGCTAGAGCCCGGTGTCGGTTTATTCTTAGGCTTAACCGGTGCCCCCATTAATGCCAGTGATGCTATTGCCCTCAATATTGCCGATAACTTTCTACTTTCTGAACATAAGTCGACAGTATTAGAACATTTACAAGCCAACTCTTGGCGAGGCATCGATGATAATCATGCCATGGTCAGTGAATTGCTCGATAGCTTGTCCCAGCCAACTATTCATCATCAACCCGCTAGCCAACTTGTGCCTTATTTTTCGCATATCCAAGCAGCATGTAGCGGTAGTGATTTGAATACTATTTGTCAAAATATTTTAGCCATGGAGGGTATGGGGCAATGGATAGAAACAGCCAAGCATACTCTTGAGGTTGGCAGTCCTATAACGGCACATATATGCTTTAGGCAAGTGACGCAATGTCAGTCATTATCATTAGCTGAATGCTTCAAACTTGAGCTTAGCTTATCTGTGAGGTGTGGGGCGTTGGGTGAATTTCAAGAAGGGGTACGTGCTCGATTAATTGATAAAAGTGGTGAGCCAAATTGGTTATTTAAGACAGTGAACGAGGTTGATACCACCATTATAGATACGTTATTTACGTCATTATGGTCAGAAGAAACACATCCGTTAGCGCAACTAGACAATACCGTTAGTCTATAACTTAGAATGATCTAGATAATTTCAAATAACCTCAAAAGAGGAGGCGTTTCATGAGCACCATTGCATTTATTGGACTGGGTAACATGGGTAGTCCTATGGCGAAAAACTTGCTAGCAGCAGGTTTTAACGTACAAGTATTTGATTTAAATGAATTGGCAGCGAAAAAGTTAGAGCCTTTAGGGGCGATTGTGTCAGCTTCTTTAGAAGATGTTGTCAAAGGGGCAACTACCGTCATTACAATGTTACCTGCTGGATCACATGTTCGTGCTGTGTATCTTGGTGATCATCATGGTGGTATAGGGCTGCTTAATCTTGTTTGTAGAAATACGTTTTTAATTGATTCTTCAACCATTGATCCCGATTCAGCTCGCTTAGTGGCGAATGAAGCCGCAAATAAAGGGTTACAGTTTGTTGATGCACCAGTATCGGGTGGGGTTGCAGGTGCTAAAGCCGCTTCATTAACCTTTATTGTTGGCGGAACAGAGGCAGCTTTCGGTAAAGCCCATGCGATTTTACAGCACGTTGGCAAAAATATTTTCCATGCTGGTCATGCGGGTGATGGTCAGATGGCTAAAATCTGTAATAACCTTATGCTCGGTATTTTAATGTCTGGCACCTGTGAAGCACTTAACCTTGGGATTGATAATGGTCTCGATCCCAAAGTGCTCTCTAGCATTATGCTACAAAGCTCCGGGCGAAATTGGGCATTAGAATTGTATAACCCATGCCCAAGTGTAATGGAAAACGCACCAGCCAGTAATAACTATCAACCTGGATTTATGAGTAAGTTAATGCTGAAAGATCTTGGTTTAGGGATGGATGCCGCTATTCAAAGTCAATCTTCCATTCCAATGGGTACATTAGCAAGAAATTTATACGCATTTCATAATGCTAACGGCAATGAAGCACTCGATTTTTCAAGTTTATTTAAGTTTTATCAGCGTCAATCATAGTGTTAGCGAAAATAAGGATGCAGTATGGACCTAAAAGAGAGCGTGATTGCAATAACAGGTGCAGGGCAAGGATTAGGGCAAATGATGGCAGTTACTTTGGCACAATCAGGCGCTGAACTCGCACTGCTTGATGTCAATGAAGAAGCACTACGTAAAACCCAAGACCAATGTCATATGCTAAGTACTAAGGCGATGATATATAAAGTAGATGTAACGAATGAAGCTGAAGTAGTGCAGGCATTTAATGACATTATTGAAGACTTCGGTCAGCTTGATGGGTTGATTAACAATGCTGGTATATTACGCGATGGGTTGTTGGTAAAAGCCAAAGATGGCGAGATCAGTAGGATGTCATTAGAGCAATTTAATGCCGTGATGGATGTTAATGTAACAGGGTCTTTTTTATGCGGAAGAGAGGCTGCAGTGAAGATGATCCAGACAGAACGTAAAGGCGTCATTATTAATATTTCCAGTGTGGCGCGTGCTGGAAATATTGGACAGACTAATTATGCTGCATCAAAAGCTGCGGTTGCGACGATGGCAACGTGTTGGGCTAAAGAGCTTGCTCGTTATGGTATACGCGCAGCGGCTATAGCACCTGGTGTTGTTAACACTGCGATGGCTGAACAATTAAAACCCGAAGCTGTCGAGCGTTTAAAAAAAATGGTGCCAGTTGGAAGAATAGGGGAAACCAGTGAGATCGCACATGCTGCAAAGTACATTTTTGAAAGTGATTATTTTACAGGCCGTGTGCTAGAAGTCGATGGTGGTATGCGAATGTAGCGCTAATATGTCTAGTATTGGTCATGCTGAATATTAAAAGGGACGGAATCGTATTAACTCTTTCTAGTCAAAAATATTCCCGTACCTTTTAAGTCATTCGTTCTAGATGCATGAGTTGCTCATGGCTTATGATTGACGTTTATCAGTTACCATAAACCATGACAAATAATGCTAAACCACCACCGATGACAAACATTAGCATCCCTAGTGTAGCTGCAACTTTATTTAATATTGGGATAAATTTATCCAAAGTCATTCTCCGTCATGTAATGCCCATCTTAACAAGTTTCTGACCATCTACTTATCAAGATCGGTATAAGAGGCTGAAGATGCCATATTTCTAGGGAGATTTCGAGTAAATTAATTATAGGAAGTGTTAATGAGTTATAGCCCCATCAATTGAAGTATTGACTAAGACAGCTACAAATAATAACATGCATTTAAATTACACCTTATTGGTCAGAGCTAAAAAGACTTAGCTAAAGATCGGTTATTACGTCATTTATATCGAGGAAGTTATTATGGGTTTATCATTTAAGAAAATTTTCAAAAAAGATGACAGCAAAGCAGAGCAGGAAAAAGTAGGTATAGAAGCATCTTCACAAGCAACAGCTACAAATGCTGACGCTACGCAGGAAGAAACGAAGAAGAAAGGAAAGCATGGTGAGCCGGGCTTTTGTTGCGGATCATGTTCGTAGGTAAAGAAAGTAAAACGATTGTGCTGTATACCCGTCGAAACAGAGTAATACAGCACAAAAATCTATTAGAAAGCTTTTGGTGCGAAACCAGTTACTTCTTTAAGACCCATTTCACGACCCAGTGCCGTCATTGGGTGAACAACAACTAAACCACGGACAGACTTTTTCAGTTTTCCCATGTCAGCTTGTTCTGCTTTTGTTAAAGCACGTTTGAAAGCCATTGACTTAACATCAGTGCCTTGTTGATTAACATCACGTGCTTGTTTTGTCTTTAAGCTAGCAATTTGATTGTTTAACTTAGTTAGCTCCAACTTAGCTTTAGCCGCAATTGCTTTATCACCGCGGTCTACTGCACCAGCTAGTTTACGTTTAGTTTTATCTAGCTTGTTGCTTACTTGTTGAAGTTCTTGCTTTAAATTCATGCTGTTACCTTAAAATCTACACTCACAACATCTGCCTATAGTGACATTAGAAGTCAGCATAACAGTGTTGGCCTGCCCCCATTATAACAGCAACTTCCACTGTCAGTAACAAACCTTTGGTTTCAGTATGAAAATAGCGTGAATAAATCTTAAAAACTAAAGAATTACGACGATTTAATAGCATTATTTTGAAATGATTCCGATATTTTTTTTATCGCGCTATCAGACAAGGCCGGATGCGGCGTTGCATCTGGAACCAATACAATGTGAACAGCAGGTAAAGGAGGAAGCCATGTCTCCTTTAATGCATATAAATCTTCTGAAAGACTCGATCGGTGTTATTTCTTAAATTCTGATTACTAATAAGGTTTGAGGATATTTAAATGAAGATTATTATCGGAAATGCTGGAATTACGAAATAAATCATAAGTGCTGCTTTCCTGCTGATTAATGGGTTTATAGCCATCGATACAGCGGAGCCCAATAAGCCAAGGATGGCGTAATTATCACCAAGGTAAATCGTGATCAATGAAATTAGGCTCAAATTGAAAACCTGCTTATATATCTCAGCCTTTACAATAAACCCATGTACTATGAAGCAAAGTATAAAAGAGATGTATATCATTTTAATGCTTACCGCCCCCGCAGTAGCTGCCTAGGTGACAACTGGTACACATTCCCTTTGCAGATACACCAAGACCAGTGGCAGCAATGCCTCCTATTATCCCAGGGGTCATTATTGGAACCGCTGCACCAGTAATTACACCAGAAACCGCGGTTACTATCACATCTGATACGCATATTTCCTTACCGTCCATGATCGAATCTCCAATACTTCCTGCAATACCAGTAGCACCACCAATAATGGCTGGGACCAAAATTGCAGGTAAGAATTTTTGTGAGATTCTGACAATGTAGCCCCCTGCAAGGTTTTCTTTATAGATCGCCATTACTACATTATTTGTAAGATTAAAGAATCTATTTGATGCAAACCCTGAAAAGCAATATTCCATGTTTGGTCTTATAGATATGATGCTATTGTTTTTCTTCCCTAGCTTGTTGCAAGCTGCCTTTTGCATTGAATATGCTATCACTGGATAGAGCTAACAATATAAGCATGAATAAAAATCTCATTTTAATCTCAAGTAACGGGCTCTAGATGTAAATGGTAACTATTAACGTTTATTATTGCAATAAATGTGTAAGTAAAATTTTGCGACTATCAAAGTCGGCTTTGTTTCAAAGTTACTCGATTTGATCTTGGATACTAAAAAGGGGGGGGGGACAGAACCAGACGAAGCCGGAATGCCATTGTAGTAACGGCTAAGAGTCACTTCCGAAGTGGGCGTTTTATTGTTGGCTTTTACAACCCAGCATGTTGTACTGGCTTTAGGTGTCGTACCCAGTTCCCTTCAGCCATATTAGCGGCTGTTTAAGCCAACCAGCATTGGTTTATGTTTGCGGAATTTACAACAAATTCGATTCAGGTATAAGATAAGGAACATCATATGCAAACAATTTTTTGGTTAAGAGATGAAGTAAAACAAGATGAGCGTCGAGCTGCGCTTACTCCAACAGGGGCATCTGCATTGATCCAAACTGGTGCTGTCGTTATGGTTGAAAAAAGCTCAACACGAATTTTCGCAGATGCTGAATACCTTGCTGCAGGGTGTGAACTGGTTGAAGGGCATAGTTGGGTAACTGCACCAAAGAATGCGTATATTCTAGGGCTTAAGGAACTACCAGAAGACGATTTTCCGCTACAGCACAAACATATATATTTTGCGCATGCTTACAAAGGCCAAGATGAAGCCCCACAAGTTTTAGCGCGTTTTGACCAAGGAAAAGGTGAAATATTAGACCTTGAATTCTTACAAGATATTAGTGGTCGACGGGTATGCGCGTTTGGTTATTGGGCGGGTTATGTAGGTGCAGCTATCGGTTTTGCAGGTTACTGCCATCGGTTGAACAGTGATTCAACGTTTCCTGCGGTAAATAGCTACTCAAATCGTGATGTTTACCTAACTGAGTTGAAGCTGTTAATAACGCAACTACCACAAAAGCCAACCGCGTTGGTTATTGGCGCGTATGGTCGTAGTGGTCGAGGTGCCGTTGATTTATTTGCAGATATTGGTATTGAAGCGGTGCAATGGGATATCAATGAAACCAAAGCGGGTGGCCCTTTCACTGACATTAACAATTTTGATATTTTAGTTAATTGCGCATATTTAGCCCCGGGTACTGCGCCATTTATTACACCTGAAAGTTTGGGAGCATCGCCACGACTAAGTATGGTCAGTGATGTTAGCTGCGATCCTAATAACCCAGATAATCCAATCCGAATCTATACTACATGTACAAAGTTAACTCAACCGATTGTTCAATCTCAAATTGCAGGCATTGAAGTGCAAGCGGTAGATCACCTACCGACGGTATTACCGAAAGAAAGCAGTGAAGATTTTGCTGAACAGTTATTACCGCATTTATTAACCCTTTCTGATAATTCAGATCCTGGTGGGGTCTGGTTACGTGCGAATGGTTTTTTCAATACTGCGATTTCAGCATTGTGAATAAACCAATATAGCTGTTAAAAGGCAAGAGCCTTTGAGCTGTATCATAAAGTAATATTTATAGGGTTCGCAGAAATGTGAACCTTGTGATGTCAGTAATCCCTTGCCTTCTAGCAATAAGGCCGTTTAAAAGCTAGGTGGTGGAAATATTCGCTTATAAATAAATTAATTCTTTTTAGAAATAAGATGAGCAGACTTTTGTTGGTTATATCTGCGAGGCGTTCGTCTTTTATACTTACATATATATTGGCAATGGTTTGCGTGGGTGATGTTTGTACAACGTCTTATTTTTATTCGATTTTTAATTATGAAAAAAGTGTGACTTTTACGCTGTTTTATTTTATTTTGTTTTCTGTTATCTGCTGTTAAATAGAGAATGAGTTAATATTAACTCAAATAATAGCAATACTCATGGACTGAGTTATTACATTATCCAAGGGTCTTATAAATATGAGTTATAAAAATTTAGCAGTGCGTAAAAAAATTGCCGTTGTATTTTCAGCGATCGGATTAGTTATGATAGCGTTTGCTATGTTCCTATTCCAAGAGTTAAAAAAAGTAGAGTCAGATGTAATTAACTTTACGGATTCTACTATTCCAAGTGTGTTATCAGTTGAAGCTATGTACTTTGAAATGTCAGTGTTGCGCCGTAGTCAATATGCGGCCCTCACATATAAAGAATCTAATTCTAAGTTAGATGCGTTGTTTATTCGTCAAGCTGCAACTAAACATAAAATTCAAGGTATGCTAAGTCGCTATGATGCTACCGTAGCTGGTACAGAAGAGCGTCGAATATTTGATTACGTATTAAAGGCATGGAAAGATTATTTAAGTATATTTAATAATTTTGAGCAAATGGTAAAAAGCCGGGATCTTGATAAAGCTCATCAAGAGTTAGTTAGTTCACTTGATGAGTTTGATGCAGTAGGTACTGCAATGGATGCGTTAGTTGATATTAACTTAGATTTTGTTGCTAGTAATCGCACGGAGATTATAGGTAGCGTCAGTAATGTAACCACAATAACCAAAGTGTCCTTCACTGCGTTGATTGCTTTCATGGTATTTATTACGTTCTTCTTGGCTCGTCAGATTTGTCGTCCTTTGAACTTAGTTGTTGAACAATCGAAAGCGATAGCTTCTGGCGATTTAACGTTTTACCTTCAACGCGAAGAAATTGGTAATGATGAGCTAGGCGTATTGGCTGATACCAACATCGAAATGCAAAACCAGCTACGAATCTTAATTGAAGATACTATTTCTGCGGTAACTCAACTTTCTGCAGCAGTTGAAGAAATGAGTACGATCTCTGAGCAATCGGCTCGTGGTATGCAACAGCAACAATCAGACATTACAACCGTAGCTGCGGCAATGGAAGAGATGAAGGCAACTGTTGCAGAAGTTGCAAATAATACGGAAACGGCCTCTACTTCTGCGTTAGAAGCGTCTGAAGAAGCGAAGCAAGGTAATCAAGACGTTCAATCTAATATCAAACAAATTCAAATCGTGTCTCGTGATATTGAGAAAGCGGGTGAGTTAGTTGAAGAGCTGGAGCGTGAATCAAACAACATCAGTGTTGTGGTTGAAGTAATTCGTGGTATTGCTGATCAAACAAATTTGCTGGCATTGAACGCAGCGATTGAAGCTGCGCGTGCTGGTGAGCAAGGCCGTGGTTTTGCCGTGGTAGCAGATGAAGTTCGTTCTCTTGCGGGCCGTACTCAAACATCAACTAGTGAAATTGTTGATATTATTGAGAAGCTACAAGCAAGTGCAGCCCATGCGAAGAGTGCGACGGGTCAAAGTTGTTCGAAGATTCGTATTTGTGTAGAGCAAAGTGTTCAAACGGGCCAATCGATTCAAATCATTGAAGAAACCATGATGAAGGTTGCTGATACAGGTATTCAAATCGCAAGTGCGTGTAGCCAACAAGATTCGGTAACTGAAGAGCTTGGCCGCAATATTCAAAGCATGAGTTTATCAGCAAGTGAAGTGGCAATGGGGGCTGAACAAACGGCGCAGTCAAGTGTTGAGTTAGCACAATTAGCAACGATGTTGAAAACGTCACTGTCACGCTTTAAAGTGTAATATCAATCTACATAAGCTAAGATTTAAGTCTGTTTAAATAAGAAAAAGGAGATCATTTGATCTCTTTTTTTTTGTCTAATAAATCAATTGCGGTTAACTGTGAATTTATAATATAAATTAACCTTTGGATTAAGGATAACCCATGAAATACGCCGTTATATTTAAAGCCGAGATCAATCAGTTTGATGATGAGTATTCCAAAATGGCAGCGAAAATGCGTGATTTAGCCATAAACGAATATGGTTGTACTGAATTTGTAGCCACTGCTGAAGGTAGCCAAGAAATTGCGATATCTTATTGGGATAACCTCGAACACATTAAAGCGTGGAAGCAGAATGCCGAACATTTAGTCGCACAAAAGTTAGGTAAAAATAAATGGTATAAGCATTATACCGTTGAGGTTGTAGAAGTTATTAGGCGTTACTCATCGAAATAGAATCAGTAAAAAAATTTTGTAAAACAACAATGTAAGAAAGATGTGATGCAGATCTCTACTCCCCCCAACCTACGCCTCAAATTATTATTCGAAGGATGGTCTCAATACACGGTGATTAATAAATAATCACCGTGTATCTATATAATAATAATTCAAGGAGAACATCGTGGTTAAATGGAATATGGGGTTAAAACAGAACGTAAAAACGTGCCTTGCACTTGCCATGGCGGCGTCTTTATCTGCTTGCAGTAGTTCTGGTTCATCGACTTCACCCGATCCATCTTTTGGTAACATAACGCCTTACGCTTGTAATGTATCAACATCAGCAGAAACTGATGATTTACGTATGTATCAAGTGATGGTTGAAAGCTTTGTAAATGGCGATGATAGTATTGGTCATGGTACTGGTTATGGAACTAGCCATCACAAAGGTGACTTACAAGGCATTATTGATTCACTCGACTATATCCAATCTTTAGGAATGAATGCGGTTTGGTTAACACCGGTATTTGATTCTGTTCCTGTAGAAGGGCAGAACCACTGGGCTGACAGACTGGATGCCACTGGGTATTTTGCAAGTAACTACTTTGCGATAGATCCGCGTTTTGGTTCGATGGAAAAAGCGAAAGAGCTCGTCGAAGAAGCCCATAAGCGTGGTTTATATGTATTCTTTGATGGGGTATTCGGACACCATAAAGATAACGTTGTCGCATCACCTCAAGGCAATTTACCTCAAGGTGAGAGTAACCCGGTTAGTTACCCTGAAAGCATGGCATTTTATAAGGAAGTGGCGACATACTGGATAAAAGAATTAAAAATTGATGGCTGGCGTTTAGACCAAGCATACCAAGTTCCAACAGATGCATGGACTGAACTGCGTAAAAGCGTTGATGAAGCCTCGAAGTCTGTTACGTATGTAAATTCCGATGGCAAAACAGTTAATCCTCTTGGCTACATGGTGGCTGAAATTTGGAATAACGAAAACTACATCAATGAAACGGGCTACGGTTCTGCTGAAAACCCTGCGCTATGTTCTGCATTTGACTTCCCTGTGCGCTACCGTGTTGTTGAAACCTTTGCCGTAAATGAAAATGGCAACGGTGGAAAGGGCGGTGAATGGCTAAATGAAGGCATGTCATTACACAGTCTCTATCCGGCAGATGCTAAACCGAACCTTATGTTAGGAAATCATGACTTGGTCCGTTTTGGTGATTTGCTACAACGTGGCAATATTGCTGATGTTGATAATGATGAATACTGGCAGCGTCACAAAGCAGCACTGTCTTTCCAAGCCGCGTACACCGGCCCTATTACCTTGTATTACGGCGATGAAATAGGCGATCAAGTTGAAGGATTCACCGATAAAGCACCAGGTGAAACTTGTGCTATTGATGGTTTGTGTGATGATCATGTTGCGCGTTCAACTGCAAAAATAGAGGGTGTTACAACATCGTCTGATAGTTCTCTGAGTGTTAGCCAAAAAGATCTGAAAAAGTATGTGACCAAACTGATGAACCTTCGTGCTGCACACCCTGCATTATCACAAGGCGAACGCGTTAATGTGCTGGCTAATGATTCTGTCTATGTTGATCATAAAAAGTCTGGTGATGATGTTTTACTGTACATGGTGAGCACGCAATCCCAATCAAATAACATCGAACTGATCGCATCAAAGGTAGGATCAGAAGGTGATTTAGTGGATTTAATCACTGGCGAACGTTTTTCTGTTAGCTCTGGTAAGTATCAAATTCCATTAAATGGTTTTGTAGCTCGTTTCTTGAAAGTTGAAGTTCCTTCAGCTGTTGGCGCAACAGCAACAAAAGCGGCAGTGATGATGACTGGCGAAGGTTTTATGGCGCAGTGTGATAACCCTACGCTTGATGAAGTAGGACCTGTTAGCAAGACATTGTACGTAGTTGGTGATTTTGCAGATGCAGGCTGGAAGCATAAAGATAACCGTGTTTTCGAATACAAGGGTAATAATACTTACCAAGCTGTTGTCGATGAAAAAGCAGGTGGCTATCGTATGCAGTATGCAAGTAAAGATTGGTCGTCACAATATACTGCTGAAGGCCTAGAGTTGAAGCTGGGTGTCGAAAATATTCTTAAAGCTGGTGGCTACGGAAAAGATACCGCAGCAATGTTACCTGAGGCAGGTAAGTACGTTTGGAGTATTCAGTTTACTGATAACGGTTTACCAGAAAACATCATGGTATCTAAGTGTCAGTAAGTCGTAATAGCAACGGTGCTGCTGATTGTTAAATAGCTAGATTAAATAGCCATGTTATATATTTCCTGTTTAATTCATTAGTGAAACATCAGTTCAAAAGGAGCCCTAGCTTGATAAAGTATGAGGCTCCTTTTTTATTACATATTTTGATAATTTGGTCCGCCGCCTCCTTCAGGTGGATGCCAAGTAATATTCTGTGACGGATCTTTAATGTCACAGGTTTTACAATGTACGCAGTTAGCAGCGTTGATTTGCAGTTTAGGTTTATCATCAACAGTAATGATTTCATAGACGCCTGCGGGGCAATAGCGCTGGCTGGGTTCATCATAGCGTGGTAAATGAGTATGAATAGGAATGTTGTTATCGTCGAGAACTAAGTGGCAAGGCTGATTTTCTTCATGCTGTGTGCCTGATAAATATACCGATGACGGCTTATCAAAACTTAATATACCATCAGGCTTAGGGTAGGAAATAGGTTGGCACTGTGCGATATCTTTTAAGCACTGATGATCGGCCTGTTGATCTGTAATTGTCCAAGGCGTTTTACGCTTAAAAATAGATGCCCATACATTATGTTCAAAAGTAGCGAGTGCTCCCCCTAGCAAACTACCAAATTTGTGCAGCTCTGCACCAAAATTACGTGATTCTTGTAGCTCTTGATACAGCCAGGACGTTTCAAATAACAAGTCATAATCCGGCTCGGCTTGAGCATTGCCACATCGTAATTGTTCAAAAATAGCATCTGCCGCTAGCATGCCTGATTTCATCGCAGTGTGGCTGCCTTTGATCTTGGCTACATTTAATGTTCCTGCATCACAACCTACTAACAAGCCACCGGGAAATTGCTGTTTAGGTAAGGATGATAATCCGCCTTTAGAAATAGCCCGCGCACCGTAAGAAATGCGCTGTCCATTTTTGAGGTGCTTACTGAATGCGGGATGTTTTTTTAGTCGCTGGAATTCATCGAAAGGGCTTAGATAAGGGTTACTGTAATTCAAATCAACGATTAACCCAACGGCGATCTGGTTTCCGTCTAAATGATAAAGAAAGCCACCGCCAGTCGTATCCGATTCACTTAAAGGCCAACCTGCTGCGTGAATAACACTACCAGCATTTGATTGAGTATTATCTGTAGACACTTCCCATATTTCTTTTAGCCCTAATGCATAGTGTTGAGGTTGTTTACCTGCCTCTAGCTGATACTTATCGAGCAGTTGTTTGCCCAAATTCCCTCGCGATCCTTCAGCGAAGATAGTGTATTTGGCTTTCAGTTCGATACCCGCTTCGAAATTCGTTTTGGGGTCGCCATTTTTATCTCGCCCCATATCAGATGTATTAATACCGATCACTGCGCCAGCTGCATCGTAATTAATACTGGCAGCAGCAAAACCAGGGAAAATTTCGACACCAAGTGCTTCAGCTTGCTGGGCGAGCCAACGGCATAAGTTGGCTAAACTTATCACATGGTTTTTATCGGTGTTATGCATCGGGTAAGGAGTAAGGAAATGTGGAACCGTCAGGTGATTATACTGGTTAGTCAGGTAGATGAATTGATCGTCAATCACGGGAGTAGAAAGCGGGGCACCCATTGTTGGCCATTCTGGGAAAAGTTCATCTAAGGCACGGGTTTCAAATAGCGCACCAGAGATAATGTGAGCACCGACTTCAGCGCCTTTTTCGACAACACAAATGCTAATGTCTTGTCCTTTTTTATTTGCTTTCTGGCTGAGCTGTGCAAGCTGACAAGCGGCAGCCAAGCCAGCAGGACCAGCGCCAACAATCACAACATCAAATGCCATATATTCTCTATCCATGCTGTAAACCTGTCCCTACATTACTGACATAACATTAAATATAGTCCAGTTGACGTAAACGTAAATTAAACTAGGCTCAAAAGGTAACGTAGTTTTTACTGTGTTATTTCTTGAAAAGCATAGACTAACTCAAAAATAGCCATTCAAAGCACGGTATACCTGCCAAACAACAATATTGAAAAAACAACAACATTGAAAAACAATAGGATTAAGGCTTACACGAACAGCATCCCAATTTAAAAAGGAAGGCATTGTGAAAGTATTAGTAGCGATTAAACGGGTGATTGACCCTTACGTAAAGGTTAGGGTTAAAAGTGACGGTTCAGGTGTCGAGACCAATAATGTAAAAATGACGATGAACCCTTTTTGCGAAATAGCAGTAGAAGAGGCGGTTAGGCTAAAAGAAGCTGGGCATGTAAAAGAAATTATTGTGGTATCAGTCGGTAATAAAAGCTGTCAGGAACAATTGAGAACAGCACTGGCACTGGGCGCCGATCGTGCGATTCATATTGATATGCCATCTTCACCAGAACCTCTCGTTGTGGCTAAATTACTGCGAGCAGTTATGGTGATTGAAGACCCAGGAATTGTATTACTGGGAAAGCAATCTATTGATACTGACAATAATCAAGTGGCGCAAATGCTAGCTGCCATCACGCAACGCCCTCAAGGTACATTCGCATCAGAAGTGACCGTTGTGTCAGAAGAACCTCCTGTATCTGAATCGAATGGGCAGAGTAATGCCGTACTTGTTACTCGTGAAATTGATGGTGGTCTTGAAACGATAAAGCTGAACCTACCTGCAATTATCAGCACTGACTTGCGCTTAAATGAACCCCGTTATGCCTCTCTTCCCAATATTATGAAAGCAAAACGAAAACAGTTAGATGTGATAACAGCAGAAGAATTAGGTGTGGCAGTTACTCAGCATCAAGAAATACTTGATGTAATGTCACCGCCTGAACGCGTCGCTGGCGTGATGGTTACTAGCGTATTGGAACTGGTAGAAAAGCTGAAAAATGAAGCCAAGGTTATTTAACGCACGTGCTTTGTTATTTTAAATACGTGGATTGGTTATTTTAAGTCGTTACTTCAGTTAAGGTATTAGGAGCGATCTAATGGGCGAGAAAAAATTAGCAACGCTTGTTATTGCAGAGCATGATAATAAATCAGTGTCAGTGGATACATTACGAACCATCAATGCTGCAACAACGATAATGTCTGAAAATAAACAAGTGGATATCACGGTATTAGTTATTGGCTTTAATTGCGAATCAGTGGTTGAATCGATCCGTCATATTAGTGCGGTTAGTAATGTGCTAGTGGTTAATTCAGATGTTTATCAACACTTATTAGCCGAAAATGTGTCGGCTTTAATTGTTCATGTTTGTAAAGAACATATTGGCAATGACTATTCGCATATATTAGCGCCAGCCACAACCTTTGGTAAAAATATAACGCCACGTGTTGCTGCCTTATTGGATGTGGGGCAGTTGTCGGATGTGATTGCCATAGAATCACCAGACGTTGTTGTTCGTCCTATCTATGCTGGCAATGCGTTAGCAAGAGTGAAATCTAACGACGAAATTAAAGTGATGACGATTCGCAGTACAGCATTCGATGCAATCACCACAAGTGACAGTGTCGCGCCCCCTCAAGCCTTCTGCATTGAAATGAAGCGGTTAGATAATTATATTCCGGCAGAATCGTCCGAATTTGTATCGCAGCAGAAAGTAGTAAGTGCACGACCTGAATTACCAGTGGCTAGCGTTGTTATCTCTGGTGGGCGAGGGTTAGGCAGTAAAGAAAGTTTTGCACTCGTTGAACAGCTTGCAGACAAACTGGGAGGCGCTATTGGTGCTTCACGTGCTGCTGTTGATGCGGGTTTTGTTTCGAATGATTTACAAGTCGGACAAACGGGTAAAATTGTTGCGCCTGATCTTTATATCGCAGTCGGTATCTCTGGTGCTATTCAGCACTTAGCTGGCATGAAAGATTCAAAAGTGATTGTTGCAATCAACAGTGATCCTGAAGCACCTATTTTTCAAATTGCAGATTATGGGCTAGTGGGAGATCTTTTTGAGATCATGCCTGAATTGATTCGCTCAGTATAAGAAGAGAAAAAGCGGCTATATTGCCGCTTTTTATATCACCTGCTTTTTTAAGCTAAACTGTGGCTTGTTGTAAGTGTTCAACCAATGCTTTTATGAAACGCGCGGCTTCGCCTCCCGTACAAGCCCTGTGGTCAAATGTCATCGATAAGGGCATTGCTTTAACCGCTATCGGTTGTCCATTTTTTATGATTACTTTTTCGATTATCCTACCTGCACCCACAATGGCGACTTGAGGCGGTGAAACAACCGGAGTGGCATAAATACCCGCAATCGCACCAAAGTTAGATAACGTTATAGTGGCATGCTGTAGCTGCTCCCGACCAATCCTTCGTTCTCGAATACCTTTCACGGTTTTATCTAACCATTGCCGAACCCCTTTAGGGCTATATTCGTCAGCATGGCGTAATACTGGTACATAAAGACCGTGGGCACTATCGACAGCAATACCAACATTAACGGTACTGTGAACACAGCGCGTCATTGTTTCAGCGTCAAACCATGCATTAAGGGCGGGCTCTTGTTGGCAGGCGTTAATAACTGCTTGTATCAAGCGAATAGAAATGTCTTCATTGGCTAACCAATCAGCTAATAAGGCTTCTTCTGTAATGGTAACCGCGGCAACATTATGGTGAGATTCCGCCATCGTGTTAACCATGGTTCGCCTTGCACCTTTCAGTACTTCAGTGCCTGGCAGTTGTTTATCGCATTCATTATAAATATCGGCATCGACAATTAAACCATCAGGGCCGCTTCCGACAATACCGTGTAAGTCGACGCCTAATCGTTGTGCTAATAATCGTGCAGAGGGCATTGCCGTAATAATGTTTTCAGAAGTGGTGTTCTGATCGCCTCCAACCCAAAAATCATCGATATCAACGTGATGGCTTTGATGTGACACATTGCCGACCACAGTGGCAGCATCTTCTTTCTGGGCGGCTTTTGATGAAGATTTAGTAGCAGATTGCGCAGTTGCGCCCACTTCTTCAATTTCTAGTAATAGGCTGCCTATATTTATAACATCACCTTCTTTACCGTAACGGCTGATAATTTTTCCACTGTAAGGGGCAGGAATATCGACGGTGGCTTTGGCTGTTTCAACGGTAAGAACGATTTGATCAACTTTAACCACATCACCGGACTTAATGTGCCATTCAATAATTTCAGATTCGGCTAGCCCTTCGCCGAGGTCAGGTAGCATAAATGACTTCATTTCCAACCCTCCACTAATTCTCGCGCAGCTATTACGATGTCTTCTTCCTGAATCATGAAAAAATCTTCATTGCGATAATAAGGCATGATGGTATCCATCCCCGTTACGCGTTTCGGTGGCGCTTTTAATAAACACATCGCATGTTCTGCTGTGCGCGCTAATATTTCTGCGCCTACACCACAGGTTTTGCTCGCTTCATGCACCACAAGCAGGCGACCAGTTTTTTCTAATGAATGAATAATCGTAGCCATGTCGATAGGTTTGATACTCGCCAGATCAATCACTTCAACCTCTATACCTTGTGACGAAAGGGTGCTCGCTGCCTGTAATGATTCCACAACACATGCCCCCCAAGTGACCAAGGTGAGATCGCGACCTTTGCGCAGCGTGAAACACGTATCTAGGGGTAAGGCTTTACCGTTATCGTTTACATCTGATTTTACGGTTCGATAAATACGTTTCGGTTCAAAAAACATGACGGGGTCATTGCTACGAATAGAGGCAAGTAATAACCCATATGCACGCTGAGGTGACGATGGAATAACGACTTTAAACCCTGGAATATGAGCAAATAAGGCTTCAATACTTTCAGAATGATGTTCTGGTGCGTGTATACCACCACCAAAAGGAGCGCGAAAAACAGCAGGGCAGGTAAGTCGACCTCGTGTTCGATTTCGCATTCGTGCAGCATGACACATAAGGTGTTCCATCGCGGGAAAAACAAAACCTTGAAATTGGAATTCTGCAACGGGTCGTAAGCCTTGTGATGCCATACCAACCGTAACGCCACCAATTAATGCTTCGGCTAATGGCGAGTCAATAACACGCTTGAGACCAAACTTAGCTTTAAGCCCAACCGTTGCGCGAAATACGCCGCCGTTGTCGCCGACATCTTCACCCAATACAACCACTTTGGGGTCATGTTCCATCTCATGATGTAAAGCAAGGTTCACCGCTTCAAGTAACGTCATATCAGCCATGTTTGCCTCCTTGCATGCGCATTGCTTTATTGATTAATTCATCACGTTGTTGATGCAGCTCGGTGTTTAAGGATTCATAAAGAAAATCGAAAGCAGTTTCGGGTGCTTGTACAGGGATGTTTAGATAGCGTTCAACAGCTTGTTCTACCACCTCTTGGCAATGTTCTTGCCATTGTTCATCGTCTCGCTCTGACCATAAACCTTGACGCATTAGATAGGTTTTTAAACGACTAATAGGCTCGAACCCCCATGCTTCATGAAGTTCATCTTCACTCCGGTAGCGACTCGCGTCATCAGCGGTAGTATGGTCGCCTAATCGGTAACTGATGGCTTCAATTAACGTTGCTCCTTTTCCTTTTCGTGCGCGATCTAAACTAATTTGTACCGCATCAAACATCGCGACGATGTCATTACCATCAACCGTTAACCCTGGAATACCAGCGCCTTTGGCTTTTTCTGATAAGAAATCAGCACCACATTGAAGGCGTCGTGGTACAGAGATTGCCCATTGGTTATTATTCACGACAAAAACCAGTGGAATATTCCATGTACCTGCACAGTTGATTGATTCGAGGAAGTCACCTTTTGATGTGGCGCCATCACCACAGGTGACCAATGCAGCCTTGTGACCACCTTCAATTTTTAATGCGGATGCAACACCCACTGCATGGGTACATTGTGTGGCGATAGGAACGCAAAAGGGCAAGTCTCGGCAATGTGAATGATTGGGTGAATGGGCTGGTGATTGTGCTGTGCTATTGGGTGCAGTGTTATTAGGTGCACTGGTATTGCTAGATGTTTGATCGTTTGTAACACTGAAATCACTGCCTCTTTCATCCCCCCCCCAATATTGCAGGTTTTTTTCCATCGGAATACCACGCGCCCACATTGCTGGCATATCACGGTAGTAAGGGATGAACACATCATCGGCTCGTAAAGCACGCCCAATCGCAATGCCAATGGCTTCTGCGCCAAGGTGAGAGGGGTAAGTCCCTAACTTACCGGTACGTTGAAGGGCTACCGCTTTATTATCATAAGTTCGGGTTAATACCATGTCGCAGTAAAACCCTTTCAATATTGACTGATCAGCCCAAGCTGGAAGCTGGCTAACGAGGTTACCATGGTGGTCTATGAATCGATGCATGGGTAATGCCTGAACATTCATCTCAAGCTCCTTCTGATGCTACGCTTCAGCAGAAGGCAGCAAATAACGTATAAACGCCAAAGGTGATACCGAGAATTATGTGGCTTTAGCATCGCTATTCATGGTTATTATCTGAAGTTCTGTTCTGGGTATGTTCTTAGCGATACATGATCTTGCTGTTAACACCACTCTATCTAGTGAAAAATCTTGGTATAACCAGATATGTTAAGTGTAACTAAGATGTTAAATCCTGCTCGCGATTATGATAATGTTATCAGTAAACTAAAGCGTACAGTCAGTGGAAACAGACGAAAGTATGGATTTTTAAAACGGTGGACCGCAGTTGTTGAAAACAATCACTGCTATTTAACCTAATTTCGCAAGATTATGATGTTGAGATTTAGGCTAATAACGAGTGAAATATTGATAATATCGCTGTGTTTACGATTAGAAGTACTTCTTATTTAAATATCGAGATCATCACGTATTCGAATAAACCGTGCAAATCGTGGAATGCCACTGTTTGTTACGCCATTATATCGAAAGAGAATGGTTGTACCGACCGCGGGGGGATTTTCACGATCAAAATCTTTAAAGCCAGATCCAATTTTAAACGTAATGTCATCTGGTGTGACCACCCATAAAGCGCCCATCTTATTGTCGAATTTACCATTACCTTCTGTGTAACCAATAACAGTTGCTTCTGCATCTTGATAGGATTTGAGTTTTAATAATTGATCACTTCGCCCAGGGTGATAGCCATTATGGCGATGGTGTAGCATTAACCCTTCACCGTTGCTCTCATCTAACAGTTTTAGCTGCATTTCTAATGCTGTTATATCTGTCACGACTTTTTGCTGCACAATACTGACGTGTGCAATCTGAGTCAAATTAATGTCGTTAAGTAATTGCTGGTAGCGATGTTCAAAAGGTGCAGAGTTCGAGGGGAGGTCAAATACCATAAATTTAATAGAACGCCACTCATCGTCATTTGGTTTGTGATCTAATACTGTTTGGGCTACTTGCTGAAATTTCCCTCTTGCTATCCACAATTCGCCATCCAAAGCGGTATTGGGTAATGAGCCAGTAAACCAATTGGGTGCATGAATGGTTTTGCCACTACGTGTCAGTAAGGCTTTGCCATTCCAATACGCACGTATACCGTCTAATTTCTCACTGACTAAGTATTCGGTAATATCTTCGCGTGTTTTGAGTGTGGGTGAATCGAGGAAATTGGCTTGATCAAAGTGCTTCGCTTGCATCAGTGTATTTGAATTCGCATTGTGCGAGTAAAAAGGATTAAATACGGTCGACGTTAATGCGATAGCGATTGATAGCTTAGAAAGTTTCAAACTGACTTCTCCGTTCACCTAATAGAATTGGTTGTACTAATGTGCGCCAGTAACGGTATGCGAGAACGAGAAGAGGAGTAAAATATTCTGTGTATTAATCAACAGTGTTTGCGGTAGAGCTGGCAATGTTAGATTTAACATTTTCATTTCTAGCGCAAACAATGTGAGGCCTATTTAATGCTGGTTTTATCAGTAGTTGGGTATGTTCGTTAAAGGCGAACGTTTTTGCTCAATAATAGCTGTAAGCCTAGCCCGACCATTACACAGCCCGTTAAAGATTGAAGCCATTGATTTGTTTTTGGCTTTGCTAACCAGCTTTTTGCTCGCTCTATGACGAAGGCTAATGATGATTGCCATACCATTGCCAAAATAAAATGGATGCCAGCAAGAATGAAAGATTGTGAAATGGCAGAACCTTCAGGGTTAATAAATTGAGGCAAAAAAGCGAGATAAAAAATAGCGGTTTTAGGGTTTAACACATTTGAAAGAAAGCCTTCTGAAAAAGAGCGCTTCATATTGAATTGATTGTCACTTATTTGATTTGACACAATCCCTAAAGAACCAGCTTTCCAGCCGCTTCGTAAGCTACATATACCAAGGTAGATAAGGTATGCCGCACCAATAATTTTAACCGTTTGAAATAACCACGCAGATTGTACCAAGATAAAGGATATACCCACGGCAGAAAGCGTTGCATGCACAAATAAGCCGCTGCAAATACCAAAGCTACTGGTTACACCATCTTTCCAGCCACCTCGGCTGGTATTTCGGATCACAAGTACAGTATCTAACCCTGGTGTAATCGTAAGTATTGAAATCGCGACAACAAATGTCATCCATTCTGTTATTGGCATTGTTCTATCCTTTTAACTTGTCTCTTTCAATAAACTGTTATGTGTACGTTAGTGTAAACATGATAATTTGCACATTATCAGCAGAATGAATGAATGTCTTTTATTTTGTATGTCTAGCATAATCATTTGAGGCAAGTTGAGCACATTGATAAAACGCCAGTGCTTGCTGGTGATCTGCGACAAACGACAGGTTTATTTCAATTCCATCGATAGCAACTAGGGTCTTATAACCGTCATTTTCAAAACGACTCATGAAGTCTTGAGCACTGTTCTGCTCTGAACCAATCGCTGTCGAGTAGATCGTTATATCATCATTAACCACTTTATAAAGTGCATGCTTAATCATGTATTGATTCTTTTCTAGTGACTCATCTTGATGTAAAGAGAGTTGAGTCAATAAACCTGAAGAGGGGGATTCTTGCGGAATACCATGATAGATATGCACTTGATGCGGCATTTCAGAGCTTGCAGTAAAAACCAATACAATATCATTTTGATGCCTTTCTTCATTGACCGTTAAGCGACAATGAGTGTTATCTTGTTCGTAAGTCGAGTTCTCAAGCAGAGGTGTTGAGAAGGCAGATACCGTTAAAAAAATTAATTCACTAATCATAACATTGCCTTAGCTGCTTTGTTGTTTGTTGATATTAATTGGGATATATCAGTATTATCGATTTGATAATCATGACTATTTGAAGATAGCCAGTGTGAGGTAGGCTAAATGTCTCAGACGGTGGAACTATTACTTATGAGACATTAGGGTTTAAATGATTTTAAAAAACCTGAACAATTAATTAGCACTTAGCGCCGATTTACATTGTTTTACAGAGATTTGAGATATTATTATGACATAACGGTATCATCTTACTGATAGTATTAGAGTTATCATATGGATATATACCGTAATACTTATAGGTATGTAATTCTAAAGAATTCAAGAGGAAGAAAACAATATGTCAACTAACGTGGGATCGACAAACATGATGTCATCATGGAAAGTGGCATTAGTGCTTGGTATTGTATTGGGCTTTGTTTTGGCTACTGCTGTTTGGAATCGTAACCCAGGCCCAACGAAAGCCGAGTACGATATCCTGACTCAAAAAAATGTAGAATTACAGCAACAAAAAGAGGCTCAACAAACACAATTTGAGCAATTGGAAACAAAGAAATCATTAGAACTTGAGCAAGTTATCGCTCAGTTAGAACAAAAAAACACCGAAATTGCACAGCAAAAAGCTGATTATGAAGCCCAAATTGCTGAACTAAATAAAAAGCAAAAGAAGCTATCCGTTACTCAGAAAAAACTGGATACCAAAGTGGTTGAGCTTAAAACAACGGCTAAAAAGCAACAAGTTGTTCTCACTAACTCGAAAGAGCTTTATCAACAACAATTAGAATTACAAAAACAAGTCGTTACTGCAAAATCAGATGTTGATAAAGCAAAGGCTACAGCTAAAAAATTCAAACAAGCTTGTGATGAATTTAAATCAGGCACCAGTTGGAATTGGGTATCGCAAGCCGATTGTGATAAATATGAAAAAAAGCTTGATCTTGTTGATGCAGAGGAAGCAAAAGTCACTGCGCTTGAGGCTGAGCTAGAGCAACTAAATTCTAAAATTGAGATAGATTTACCTAAGTAATCGTCTTGTGTATCTAATTTTTCAAGCGGGTAAGGTTGAAATATACTTACCCGTTTTTGTATTTGTAATTTCGTTTCAATGGAATAGAGATCAATAGAGAAAGGAAGAATGCCACGATGGGAAGCCTACTAACTGATATACCTTCCACTTTACCCTCCGAAATTTTTCAAGACCTTGTTAAAACTGATAGCGTTAGAATTGAACGTATTATTTCGAAAGGGCACAGTACCCCCGATTCCGACTGGTATGATCAAACAGAAAACGAGTGGGTGCTGGTTGTGAAAGGAGAAGCCAAAATTCTCTTCGAAAAAGGAATGAAAGAGCAACACCTAAAAGAAGGTGACTACGTGAATATTCCAGCCCATCAACGTCATAAAGTGAGTTGGACACATCCAGCAGAAGAAACTATCTGGCTAGCTGTTTTTTACTCTTAATTATAGGGTTGAATAATAGCCCGTTCCGTAGAGTGAGTCGTCAACGGAGCAGACTATTTATTAACGTGAGATATAAAACCTTAATCGGTAACCGTGACTTTTCGATTAAAGAATGTCAAATATAGACATGGAATAACAATTAGAACAACGGGTAGTGAAAACAGTAATCCATAACCGAGTGTTAAAGACATGGGCCCCATATACACATCGGTTCCACCCAAACCATATGCGAGTGGAAGTAGACCGACGACTGTAGTTAGGGATGTAAGAAGGATCGGTCTTAAACGACTTGCCGATGCTTCCATTACTGCGATCAAGGTGTCTTTTCCTTCACTAAGCAGCTCATTTATTCGGTTAATTAACACCAATGAGTTATTCACGACAACACCTGTCATACCAAGTACGCCAATCAGAGCGAACAGAGATATTGGCTGCATGTGAACAAACAATGCCATTAGCGCTGCAATGACTGCAAATGGAATAACCGCCATGATCAGTAACGGCTGCAATAGCGAGTTAAACATGATAGCCAGCACAAAGTAGATACCAATGATTGCAGCCGGAAAAGCGACGACAAACCCGCTCATGGTTTCATTAGTGCTTTCTGCCTCGCCGCCAATTTCAATAGTTACCTGTGAGGGTAATTGACTTTGTAGTTCAGTAAGCATGGTTTCACTTAATGCCACTGAACTGAGTGTCTCATCGGTTATCTGGGCTGTTATTGTAACTTCACGATCGCCGTTGTAATGTTGGATTAAACGCGGAGCTTCGATGTTTTCTACTTTCGCAAGGCGGCTTAGTGGTACTTTCACACCATCTGAGGTGTAGATTTTCGTTGTTGAGAGCCTTTCAATGGTTCGATAATCTTCTTTTAGAATGACACGCAAGTCTATTTCTTGATCGCCCAGCCATGTTGACGTTACCGTGTCACCTTCAAAGGCGATGCGCAATGTTGATGCTAAATCAGCCACGGTAAGGTTATAACGTGCTAGCCATTCATATTGAGGAATGATCTGCAACTGAGGGTCTTTTAATGCCTCGTTATGAGTGACTTTATCTAGCCCTTGTTGTGTATTCAGCCAACCAGTTACTAACGAAACAGCGTCGTTACGTTCTTGCTGTGTACCATTCATTACTCGCACTTCAACAGGCTCACCAGGAGGAGGACCACCCGCATCGACAGACAGCTTCACGAATGAAAGCTCTTTTACATTTTCGAGCTTGTTGTTCAGATCTTTGATGATCGCATCTGCAGTGCGCTCTCGGCTTTCAAAGTTAGTTAAGACAATTAACCCGGTACTTACAGGGCTACTGTATGTGAGTTCATAACTATTAAGCTCATTTTTAGGCAGAGCGGTAATCGTTTTTTCAAGTATAGCATGCGCTTCACGCACTTTATTCAGTGGCGTACCGGGTTGAACTTCTGTGTAGACTTCAATGTACTTTGCCGACTCTGACGGAAAGATATCAAGTTTGAGGTTAGTGACTAACCCCACACCGATAGCAAGCATAATAACGGCAGCCACTAATATACTTTTTTTGAACTGTAGGCACCATGTGAGTAAGTTAGTATAAGCATTTGTTATTGATTGAAAGTAATCAGATGTTTTGGATTTTACTTCTGTTTTATTAAGTGAATTTGCAAGGTGAGCGGGCAGGGTATACGTACACTCAGCCAAAGAAAATAACAGCGCAACAATAACCGTAATAGGAATTACAACAATCGCTTTGCCCATGGTGCCGGGAATAAAGAACATGGGAATGAATACTAAAGCAGTCGTTGTTAAGCTGGCAATAATGGGCTTAATGACTTTTTGCGTACCAGTAATTGCTGCTTCCAGTGCACTTTTACCACACTCTTTTTCTTGATAGATACTTTCGGCAACAATCACTGAATCATCTACGATAATGCCTATCACCAGTAACAATGCTGCCAACGTTATGCTATCAAGGTTCATTCCAAGTATTGGCAGAATGGCCATTACCCCAAGTACACAGAATGGAATAGAAACGGATACCCAGAAAGCGATTTGGCGTTTCAAAATCATACTTAATACGGCTAATACGAGTATGAGACCGATGCTACCATTGGTTGATACAATAGAAAACTTGTCACTCATGTCATCAGCTAGATTGAGTCCGTAGCTGAAAGAGAAGGTATCACCGATGCGAGATTTTTCGTTTTCAATCAGTATTTTTATATTATCGACGGTTGCAATAATATCGGCGTTTGAGCCCTTAGTAATACTAAATAGAATGGCAGATTCACCATTAATAACCCCTTCTTGAGAGGCTTTTTCGAAGGTATCGACGACTTCAGCAATGTCTGCTAATCGAATAAGCCCACCAGTAGGAAGCACTTTAATCACTGTTTGTGCTAACTCTTCAATCGACTTTACCTGCGTCATGGTGACTATTTTTTGGTCACTGTTCCAAGATTCAACCATTCCGCCAGATAACGATAAATTACGGTTATTGACCGCATAGATCACTTCATCAAAGGTTAATTTGTAACGGCTGACTTTGATTGGATCGATTTCAATCCAGAATTCACGCTCATTGAATCCTGTCATGCTGATGGTACCGACTCCCGATACGCTCTTTAGCGTCTTCTCTAACTGACGGGCATAAGATTGCAGTTCACTATAATCGCCTTGGTCACTTACCCCGAATGTGAGTACTTCAAATGAAGCGGTACCACGTTGCACCACAAGTGGTGGGTTAGTAACATCTTTCGGCAATCCATTTACGCGATCAACTGCTTGTTGGATATCACGTAACACTTTTGCAGTATTTGCGGATTCATCCATTTCAATAGAGATTGCAGATAAACCATCAGATGATTGCGAGGTAAATTTTCGAATTCCTTCGACAGATTTGATCTCTTTCTCGATCAAATTGGTAATGTTGACTTCCACATCTTGCGCGGTCGCACCGGGATATTGAGTGGTAATCTCAACTTCTTCAAATGCGATATCAGGTAATTCTTGGAGTTTAAGAGTACTGAGTGAAGCTGCCCCCACCAATAACACCATGGTGGTTATTATACGCGCTAGAAAACTACGCTGGGCAAAATAAGCAATAAAGCCGTTCATTGAGATACCAATTGATTATCTGTTTGTGTAATAGAAGGAGTTAAGCTCGATAGTTGAGTCGAAGCATGAATCGACATACCCGGCTTGAAAATATGTTCTGGGTTTTTGATTTCAACCTCTATTGGGTAGGCAAAGCTTTCGGGGTCGATCTCTACTCCAATCCGTTTGATGATTGAACGCACTTTTAATTGTGGGTTGGCTTCTGACCATACTTCGACTTCTTGACCCACATGTAGCTCTCCAATATCAAATTCACTGGCAAGAAGACGCACGTTGAGTACATCAATATTAACGATTTGGTAGAGCAAATCCCCTTGATTCACCCATGCACCATTTTCAACGGAACGGCTTACCACATAGCCATTGATTGCCGAGTCAATTTGGGTACTTTCCAGATCAAGTTGCGCTTTTTTTAACTCAATGTTTGCTAGCGCCACATTGGCTGTTGCACTGTCATAATCTGCTGCAGAAATGTCGAGCTCATTTTGCGATAAGCTGTTCTTTTTACGCAGCTCTTGGTAACGACCATACAGTGATTTTTTTATTTTAAGATCGGCTTGTGCAAGATCGAGGTTGGCTTTTTGTTTGTTTACCTCAAGTTCAAAATCTTGCGCTTTAATCGTGGCGATAATGGTTCCTAATGTAATCTGCTCACCCGTTTCAATACCGACAGACTCGACAGTGCCACTGATTTCAGATACCACATTGAGAGGGTTTTTACTTTTTGTGTGCCCAATAAGATCTAAGGCCATTACTGGCTGTGAAAGTAATGCGCCAAATAAACCTAAGGTCAGTAGATTCTTTTTCATTGTTATATTCTCATTAGATCAACTGAGCCTATTGTGCGAAAAATAATGTCGAGTTTTTGTCGAATGCTATACGACAAAAAACACGATATAAGAAAGACGACACAATAAATATGAAGCGATTCGACATTAATTCGACAAAAAATTGCTAGGATAATGAAAGATAAAAATGTGATGTGAGAGATGGATGATGCTTGAGAATAGACAGGTTCTAGTTGTTGAAGATAACGAGGAACTACAAGGTATTCTTGCAGATTTTCTTGAAGTAAAAGGCGCAGAGGTCGATTTTGCCGATAACGGAGAATTAGGGCTTAAATTAGCGCTCGAAAATGATTTTGACGCCATTATTCTGGATGTAATGATGCCCAAAAAAGACGGTATGCAAGTCGCGAAAGAACTCAGAGATAATGGGTGTACAACACCAATTTTAATGTTAACAGCGCTCAATGGTCGAGAAGACTTATTAAAAGGATTTGAACAGGGTGTGGATGACTTTGTCACTAAACCGTTTAATTTTCCAGAACTCGAAGTGCGGTTAAGTGCCTTGATTAAGCGTTATCGTGGCGACGTAGCAAGCTCGCTTCTTCAGTTTGGAACGCTCACTATTGATCAGCGTTCTCATAAGGTAACGCGAGAAGGGTATCAGTTACTAGTTACCCCTGTTATGTATCAAATCTTAGTTAAGCTAACAAAAGCAGCACCAGAAATGGTTTCTCGTGATGTACTGATCCATGAGGTATGGGGAGAAGATGCACCCGATAAAGATATTTTGCGTAGTCATATTTATTTACTGCGTAATGTATTAGATAAGCCTTTTAAAAAACCGATGTTAATTACAGTGCCGAAATTTGGCTTTAGGTTGGAAGAATAAATGAAATGGCTTAGATCACTGATGTTTCGGAAACCATTGGGTAATTCGATTGATGATGTTAAATCAAGATTGATCTTTGTGTTCTCGGTGATTGCATTAACGTCTTCTTCGTTGGTGTTCTTTTCTTTTTCATTGCACTTAATATTCAATGAAAATGCTCAAATAGAACGCCACTTGAAGTCATTTGAAAGTATTGCAAAAGATCATTTTTCATTAGCAAAAGATGATTTTTCCCAGCTTGGCCCTTATGTTCGTGCTTATTATAGTGAAGCTGCATTAGATGATGAGTTGAAGGGTTTGCTGCCTTATGAAGAGGGATCTGTTACACGGTTTCGCATCTTTAGTGAAGACGGTTTCATGGTTTACTACACGCCCTTTATTGAACCGTCGGGTGCCCGTGTTCCTCTTTATTTGGTGGTAGGTAGCCGAAGTATGGATTTTGGTGACGATAGCTGGGATATCCTGATGTTAATCTCATTTGGGCTCATGGCTTTTCTCATTGCCTTTCTGCGCTTTTCCCTTCGCCGAGTTTTTGATGGTTTAATGTCTCCTGTTTCAGAGTTGTGTGAGCAATTAACAGCGAACAAAGAAGAAGATTTCCATGTGTCAGAACGTTCCATTGATGAAATTAAAGCGCTTAAACACCACTTGAATACGTATAAACAGATGAAAGAGCGGCTAGCAAAGCAAGAGATGATGTTTGCAAAGTACGCGAGTCATGAGCTGAAAACGCCGATCGCTGTGGTGCTTGGTGCTGCTAGTCTTCAGGCAATGAAAGACGATCCTGATTTTCAGAGTAAGCAAAGAGAACGGATTTTAATTGCAGCAAATAACATGCAAGCGACGGTTGAAGTGCTGCTAAGCATAGTGAAACAAGAAAACGTGCGAGATGCGCATCAACTACGCCCGATATGCTCGCAAGATATTAGTCTTGATAAATACTATAAAAAACTGAATGCAGGGGTACAGATTTTGCTTTCGGTTGAGCCTGATACACAGATCAATTTACCTCCAGCCGTATTTGATATAGTCTTAAAAAACCTTTTAGACAATGCTATACGATTCACAGAGCAAGGCAAAATCGAGGTTGTGGTCACAAGCAATCGCATAAAGGTTATAGATTCAGGCTGTGGGCTTAATGAAGAGGCAGGTACTGAACATGGGCTTGGATTGCTAATTGTGAAGCGATTATGTGATAGCTATGGTTGGACGTTCTCGCTAACAGAAAACCTAAGTGAAGGGTGTTGCGCTGAATTAAACCTATCTTGCTGAATTAATGACTAAGTACTACAAAGTTGTAATTACTAGATTCTATTGTTCATAAAAAACGCCATCAATTACGAGTAATAATGGTAATTGATGGCGTTTTAATCGACGATGGTTCTTGGTATTAGAGCAAGAAGGCTTTAATGCTTACGCTGCGGGCCATTACGCACAAGATCTTTACCATTTTCATAAACGTCTTGAGTTACCCAACGCGCCAAAATCAGTTTCTGGTTGTTGTCGAATACTGCAACGAAATGGCGACCATCAGTGTTATTGGTTGCCATACCTACACCTGCAACGTCTTTTAAACCCAGACCACCATTTTCGATAGACAGTAGAAAACGCTCTAGTTCTTCTAGATTATCAATTACATCATGTTCATTATTCATTTGTTCACGACTCTTTTTTATTTAGCTAATCCACCAGCTTTATACAGCATAGTGCTGTTTTGTCATCTAATGGCGTAGAAAGCGGGCAGTTTTAATTTGTTTGAATCATTACCGTTAAACAAGATCTTCGCTCGCCTTTAAAGGTAATGTTTTGCGTACTTTACAGGTGATAGAAGATGATTGGAACCATGTTTATGACGACTGCTTAAAAACAATCAACGCATCAAGGCTTTCTTCTTGCTGTACAAACTCAGAAAGTGAAGCGCTTATCATCCATACTAACAAGAGAAATGGATCACTTGTTTATTGGTATAAGGCACAAGTGAACAAACTTGATCAAATACTACGCGTTCAGTTGGAAGAGTAGGGGTAAGAATCAGGTTTGTGTGCTTAGGAGGAGTGATGAAAAGTCTACTCACTATTGCAGTATTCGTATGTATGTCGTTTTCAGCCCATGCTATTAATTGCACTACCTATGGGGCTGGTTCAATGAAACAAACCCATTGCAGTGATGGTTCAACCTACACTAAGTACGAAAGCCAAACTAATAAAGTGGATACAAAGAAAAAAAAGGGGTTCGTCAGTAACCAAAAATCAAGCACTAAGTTTGAGACAAGAACGGACTCCCAAGGCAACCGAAAGTCAGCCACCTGCCGTACTGTTGGTAAGAATACTTATTGTGATTAATGGCTATTAACGTTAAACAAGAAGCGTTGTATTCACAATAGCATTGAGCCCTTTAATTGGTGATTGAAGATAAAATCGCCAGAGTTGACTAATTCTTTGTTGATAATGCTTATAAAAAATCATCTTGGTAATTTACAGCTACAGTTCAAAAATGAAATCTTAGTTTTTTGTATGCTATATCGTGAGGAAATACCATCTATAGTCGCTTCATTAACTAATGAATATTGTTTTCTATAATCATAAGTATCTGATATGTATCATTAAGTTTTGATTTGATAGCAAGGCCATGTAAGTGTTGTTTTAATTAGTTACCTTAAATTGATTGGCACTACAATTTTGAACGTTGTTCTATTGTGTGTATAATCCCTTTTTTATATGTAGTCTCAATGAATATTTTTACCATGAATATAGTCAGCATGGCTCGTGAAGCCAGTAGCCATAAAAATAGTGGAAAGAAAAAAGCTATAGTTAAATTCATCACTCGAGCGTTGTTACATTATCCCTACATAAAAAAGATGAATGATAATTTTGCTCATGATGAACGAAAAATGCTTTTTAAAAAGCAGCCAAATTTTTTAACAAAATGCATAACTCCTTACTTGCGTAACGGCTTAAGTAGACAAGAAACTATTGATATTTTAGTCAAGCACTATGACTGGTTTGAACACAAATTTTCAACTGATGCACGCCATAAAATATATGACGATGTATTAACCCTTTATAAACTAGAAATTGGCGAGCAAGATTATTTAATAAACCTAAGCTTTGATAGAAATTCAAGAAAAGAAGGAGAGCTTACACTTACGCTTACAGACTCAAAATATAATAAATATTATGTGCTCGCGTTTACTGTTGTTGATAATGATATTTATATTGGCTGTATGCAAGGCGGTGCTAATGATAATGGTTTCAGTAAATTATTCACCAAAACAATTTATGGTTTACGTCCAAAATCATTCATGGTTGAAACATTACGTTTACTCGCTGCTAATTTGAACATAAATCATATTTATGCCGTTAAAAATTCAGCACATATATATACTGCAAAACGTTATGGAAAAAAGAGCCAAGCAATTAACCTTGATTATGATCGTCTGTGGAAAGAGCATAATGGTGAGTCTCATAATGACTATTTCTATGCGCTACCGATTAAATCTGAACGCAAGGCTATGGAAGATATCAAGCGTCCAAAGCGTAAAATGTACCGTGAGCGCTACGCTTGGGTTGATAACTACGACAATGAACTTAAGAATACACTGGATTATATCTGTAATTAAAAACAGTGATGTGAACACTGCTTTTGCTTTAATCTAAAACGTTTAGGCGTGAAAATCCGCAAGGGTGCGGTACATGAAAACTTGTTATAAATTATCTTAAAGGTTCTAAATCATAGTAATAGACTATTAATGGTATATTACTATGATTGATTTTACCGTCACCAGTAACTGTATTTAGGTTTTTATTTACCAGATAATTTACGTAATGCCACTGTCTGAATACGTGGCCAGTTTTACTTGTCACTACAGTTATTAACGCATTTTCTCTATTGTTGCCTAGGTCAATAGCTGTAGTGACCAAGTATAACTATTCTCAGCTTTATCTGAAAAATAATTGGCTAAATGGATTTAGTAACGTCGCCATTCCAGATGTAAAATGCAATGGTGCATCTAGTAGGGTTAAACATAGGCAATCTTGTCCCGTCTGAGTTCTTGGCGAGTGCTGATGTTCATCTGTTTGAATAATAAAATCACCGGGTCCGTAGCTGTCATTTTCATCGATAAATTTACCCGATAAAACCAAGGTGATCTCTTGCCCTTTGTGGGTATGTTCTGGCAGGGCGCTGTCAGGCTCCATATAAATGAAATTCATCTTGCTTTTACCACCGGTTGAAACAGGGGCTCGCTGTATTTTACCTGGTAGGCGACTCCATGCTCCAATTTCATCGTTGTGTCGCTGTAAAGCCCTAGGCAGGTGAAATTCTTTGTTATCTAGCTTGAGTACACTTGAGCTAATATCAGGCTCAAATTCTAACGTTAGTGGCTCCACTGGCTGACTAAGTATTTGGCTTAACATAGCGGTAAGATCACTGGTTAAAGGCTCTGTTGGTGTTGATTCCAGTATTTGTGTATTACTCGTTTCAAGTTCATTTATACGCTGGCGGCAACCGCTGCAGTATTCAAGATGGGCACTCATCATAATACTGAAGGCAGGATCAAGATCGCCATCGGCATAGCGTGCCAGAGTATCATCGCTAGGATGAAAGTGAATGTTACTCATCCAACGCCTCCTTCATTTTTTGTAATGCTAATCGTAAACGACTTTTCACTGTTCCTATTGGCACCCCCAGAGCTTCTGAAGCCTCTTGGTGTGTCAGCCCTTGTAAGCAAATCATTCTCACGACAGCGGCCTGTGCTGGAGGTAATTCCTCTATTAGCTCCTGCAATTCTTGTTTAACTATCGGTTCAAATTCTTTTGGTAACTTATCTGTGTCTCGCTCTTCACTGAGTATTGGCCATAAATCATCGCCTTGTACCCAGTCTTGCTGGTGCTTTGTGCGTCTTAATAAATCGAATTTTGCGTTGCGCGCAACAGAGTATATCCATGTCATCGCTGCGCCTTTAGATGAATTATAGAGATGCGCTTTTAACCATACTTTAAGCATGGTCTCCTGAACAACTTCTAAAGCCATTGATTCATCCCTGAGTTGCTTTCGGGAAAAATTTAGTAGCCTTGGGGCAACATGTACAAATAGTTGCTCGTAACTTTTCTTGCAGCGTGAGTCAGCAATATTAAACAGCAAGTCTGCCATATCAATAGCTGCTAAAACGTCCTTAGTCATAAGCTCCTTAGTGTTGCTGTATTGAGTAAGTCGAATTGAGTTTTCCATCATTACCCTAGAAGCATGGATTTAATATCTATCTAACGCAACTTCTCGGTATAAAGATCATTGTGTCACATGTTTTTAAGCAGGTAACTGCTTAAAAATATCATTAAATATTGATTATTAATATTTTTTTAATTATTTCAGATGTTTAGTTTTGCTGCGATTCTTATCAAGGTCTATAAATGTAGTAAGAGTGATCGTTTATCTGCTTAGTTAAGTATATAAATTTAGGTTGTATTTTATTTAAGGAAAAGACAATGCTTATTCCTATCGGTATCAGTGCATGTGTAATTGGAGAAAAGGTACGCTTTGATGGCGGACATAAACAAAATCGTTTTGTTACCGAGGAGCTTTCAGAATATTTTAAGTTTAAGCCAATCTGCCCTGAAGTGGGTATTGGCTTGCCGTCGCCTCGTCCTGCTATTCGCTTACTAGAAACGAATGGGAAACAACGTTTGGTTGGTAGTCAAGATTCGGATCAGGATCATACTGACAAAATGGTGATATTTACCGATAAGCAAATCCCGCAATTGCAGGAAATGTGTGGTTATATCGTATGTGCTAAATCACCAACCTGCGGCATGGAAAGAGTAAAGTTATACATTGAAAATGGTAATACTGTACCGGGCGGCACTACAGGTGTATTTACACGTAAGTTAATGGAGCAAATGCCTTGGTTACCGGTTGAAGAAGATGGTCGCCTGCAAGACCCTGTATTAAGAGAAAATTTTGTATTCCGCGTTTTCGCCCTCAATGACCTATACCAGTCAGTCAACGGTAACTTAACGCGGGATGCGATTGTCAAATTTCACTCTCGTTATAAGCTGGTATTGATGGCACACAACCCGTCTTTATATCAAACGCTAGGTAGGTTAGTGGCGACAATTAATGAGTGGGACCTCGATGAATTCTTCATTGCCTACCGTTTACAGTTTATGGATGCAATTAAATGTAGAGCGAATATTCGTACTAATACAAACGTGTTAATGCACATGCAGGGTTATTTTAAGCAGTTACTTGATAAAAAACAAAAAGCTGAATTAGCCGACCTAATTATGAATTACCGTAAAGGGCATCTTCCATTACTGGCTCCGTTGACTTTGTTTGAACATTATTTGCAGCTACATCCTAATGCGTATTTGCAATCACAGCGTTACTTGAACCCTTATCCGAAAGAATTAAGACTCCGTTTTTCATTGTAAATGCAGTGAACGTAGATTTTAACAAGGAGGTAGTATGAGCAATGAAGGGTTACAACTAGTATGGTTTCGGTCTGATCTGCGTATTATCGATAATACCGCCTTAATCCATGCGTGCCATTCAGGACGCCCAGTTATTGCTTTGTATATTGCCACGCCTAAACAGTGGTATGAACATACAGTTGCTCCAATACAAATTGATCTTATTCAACGACGCTTATTGGTATTGCAACAACAACTCCATACTTTGAATATCCCATTATTGATCTGTGAAGTTGACGACTATACCTCTATTCCTGAATTGATGAAGAACCTCGTTAATCAGCATCATATTTCTCATGTATTTTGTAATAAACAGGATGAATGGAATGAAAAGCAACGGGATCATTCTGTTAATCAGGCTTTGGTAGAAAAGCAGGTTAAAGTCAGTATTTTTGATGATAGCTGCGCCATAGCGCCGGGAAGGGTTAAGACTAAGCAGGGAGGGACCTTTAAGGTTTTTACACCTTTTCGACGTGAATGGTTAAATGTATACCATTCTTTATTACCTGAAGCGCAACCCGCACCACAAGCTGTCGTGCTTCACCCTATAACTTCCGAACTGCTTGCTCAAAGTGCCACATCTGTATCGTTTTCATACCCAGAGAAAGATAGTGCTTTCTGGCCCGTAGAAGAAGATGACATACGCCGGCAGTTACAGGCGTTCTGTTTAGAAAAAGTACATTTATACAATGAGCATCGAGATATTCCTGCTATTGATGGCACGAGCTGCTTATCACCTTATTTAGCAATAGGAGCATTGTCGGTAAGGCAATGTATCAGCATATTAAGAAGTGAATTTCCTCACTGCCTTGAATCTTCTGAACAAGGAGCGTTTATTTGGCTTAATGAACTGATCTGGAGAGAGTTCTATCGACACCTTACCGAGTCTTACGGGAAGTTAAGCCGAAATCAGCCCTTTCATGCCTGGACTACGAAAATTAGATGGCGCAGTGCAGATGATGAACTTAAATGTTGGCAGCAAGGAGAAACGGGTTTTCCTATTGTAGATGCAGCAATGAAACAACTGTTAGCAACGGGATGGATGCATAACCGACTTCGAATGATTGTTGCGAGCTTTCTCACCAAAGATCTGTTGATTGACTGGCGAGAGGGAGAGAAATGGTTTATGTCGCAACTGATTGATGGTGATTTCGCGTCGAATAATGGCGGTTGGCAATGGGCTGCATCGACGGGTACTGATGCCCAACCGTATTTTCGAGTGTTTAATCCGACGTTACAAGGCCAACGATTTGATCCAAATGGTGATTTTATTCGTAAATGGGTAAAGGAACTGAAAGATGTTCCTAATAAATATATCCATACCCCGCACCTTTGGGATGGGGCAAATACATTGAATTACCCGAAGCCTATTGTGGATCATAAACAAGCGCGTTTATTGGCTATCGAAACATTTAAGCAGGCGAAAATATTTAATCAGGAAAATATGTTGGCTGCAAAATAGGCGGGTAATAAAGGAGAGTGAGATGTCATCGTCATCAAACAAGATCATTGCACATTTTATTGAAACCTATAGCCAGCTATCAAAAGCTAATTTAGCCGATCTTAAAAATCTATATCATCAAGATGTGGTATTTGAAGATCCTGCACATCGTATGAATGGGTGGCCTGAGCTTCATAGTTACTTTGAAAATTTATATCGCACGATTAACAGTTGTGAGTTTGTTGTGCATTCGTGGCTAGCTGATGATTCACAGGCATTTGTACAATGGACGATGACATTCTCACATCCTGATTTGGAAAAAGGTTCGTTACGACATGTTGAAGGCTGCTCTCGACTTGAATTTAAAGATGAGCAGGTAATTTACCATCGTGATTATTTCGATTTAGGTGAAATGATATACGAAGGGGTGCCTCTACTTGGCAAAGTTATTCGGCACATTAAAACGAGGTTGGGGCAATGAAGCAAGTATTGATTACAGGTGCTAGCTCGGGAATAGGCGCGCAGCTTGCAATTGATTATGCCTCAGAAGGGTGGCAAGTCATTGCATGCGGTCAAAGTGAGGTCCGACTGGCAGAGTTGGTAAAAAACAATCCTTTAATTATGCCTTTGCCATTTAATGTCACTAATATTGTAGAAGTAAAGCAAGCGCTTGAAAGTATTGAACAGTTACCTGACCTTATTATTCTAAATGCAGGTACCTGTGAATATATCGATAACGGTGTGATTGACACTGCGTTATTTAAGCGTGTGTTTGATGTCAATTTTTTTGGTCTTCTACACTGTATAGAAGCAATGCAATCACGATTTAGCTCTTCAGCCCATTTAGTGATTATTGGTTCGTCGGCATCGTTCGTACCGCTGCCACGGGCCGAGGCATACGGTGCCTCAAAAGCGGCAGTGGCTTATTTGTCACATACGCTGGCGATCGATTTAGCGCATATCGGTGTAACGGTGACTCTGGTTAATCCCGGTTTTGTAAAAACCCCGTTGACCGATAAAAACGATTTTCAGATGCCGATGCTAGTTACGGCTGAGTATGCTTCTGAACAAATCCGTAGAGGTATCTCTGCCGGTAAAATAGAAATTAATTTTCCATGGAAGTTTAACTTGCTACTTAAATTCATTGCGCTATTGCCGCTGCGTTTGCAGTTGAAAGCGATAAAGCAGTTCACAGGGAAGCGAACATGAAAATAGCCATTATAGGTTCAGGTATTTCAGGGTTAAGTAGTGCTTGGTATTTACATAAACAGCATGACATTAAGGTATTTGAAGCTAATGGTTACATTGGTGGTCACACCGCAACGGTTGATGTAATCGTACCTAGTGGACGTTATGCCATTGATACTGGCTTTATTGTATTTAATGATCGCACTTATCCGCATTTTGAGCGTTTACTGGCTGAAATTGGTATAGAGGGCCAGCCAACCGAAATGAGCTTTAGCATTTGTAATCAAGTGAATGGGTTGGAATATAACGGACATAGCTTTTCTTCTTTATTTGCTCAGAAACTAAATTTATTTAATCCTCGTTTTTATTTGTTTCTGTATGAAGTTCTGCGTTTTAACCGGTTGGCGAAAGAGGCCGCCAGCAGCAATGCGGTTCGAACGGGAACGTTAGGTGAATTCTTATCTCTTCATGGTTTCAGTGATTATTTCAATGAAAACTATATCTTGCCGATGGGAGCCGCAATTTGGTCTTCATCTATGTTTGATATGCGTGGCTTCCCGTTAGACTTCTTTCTTCGTTTTTTCCTTAATCATGGCTTACTTGATGTGACGAATAGACCTCAATGGTCGGTTATTCCTGGTGGTTCAAGGGAATACGTTCGAAAAATCACATCGTTAATTGGAGAGTGTGTTGCTTTAAATACCCCAGTTAAAGCGGTGACCCGTAAGGACGGTATCGTTGAGGTTGAAACTGAGTATGGAGTTGAATGCTTCGATCAGGTGATATTTGCTTGTCATAGTGATCAGGCGTTAGCGATGCTGAAAGATGCCACCGCAGATGAAAAGCGGGTACTGGGTGCGATTGAATATCAGGATAACGAAGTCGTACTTCATACCGATATCAATGTATTGCCAGAAGCACGTGCAGCTTGGGCATCATGGAACTATCGCCTTGAACAAGACAAGGTAACCGGAAAAACACAAGAGAATTTACTTTCAACACTGACGTATAACATGAGCATTCTGCAAGGGTTAGATGCGCCAGAAACCTTCTGCGTTACCTTAAACCAAAGCGAAAATATTGATCCAGCAAAAATACTGCGTAGTTTTACTTATGCGCATCCAGTGTTTTCACGTGAAAGTATTATTGCTCAGCAGTCTCGAACCGATATCAACGGTAAGCATGGCAGCTGGTTTTGTGGTGCTTATTGGTATAACGGTTTTCACGAAGATGGTGTAAGAAGTGCTTTAGATGTAGTGGAAGCAATTAATGCTAGCGAAGAGTCTGCGCTATCTAATACCAGTACTAGTACCGGAACGAACGCTAATGCGGATAGCGATGTGAACAAAGGCTTGGTTGATGCCGCTTTGAGCTTTGAAACATTGCCTCGTGAGAAATTGCCTCGTGAGAAGTTGAGTAGCGAGGCAAAGCAATGAACAGCGGGATCTATGTTGGCAGTATAAGGCATCGTCGCTTTACACCTGTTAATCATCAATTCAATTACCCCATTTTTATGCCATTGATCGATTTGGATGAGATGGCAGAATTAACACAAACAATTCGTGGGTTTGGTTCATCACTGTTCAGTTTTGCTCGTTTTAAGCGTACCGATTATATGCAAGGTGAGTGTTCATTACGTCAAGCAATAAGAGACAAAGTTGAACAACTGACTGGCGAGCGGGTGAACGGAAAAATCTTGATGCTGTGTCAGCTACGCTACTGCGGGTTGTATTTTAGTCCGCTCAATCTTTATTACATTTACGACGAAGATAACAAGTGGCGTTATATGTTGGCTGAAGTCAGCAATACACCGTGGAATCAACGTCACTATTACGTTATTCCAGCTGTAGCACAGTGGCCAGAAAAGTTCTGGACTGAACAGAAAGCTTTTCATGTATCACCATTTAACCCGATGGAGCAACAATATCAGTGGCGGATTAATGAGCCGGGCGACAGGTTGTTTGTTCATATGGAAAATTATCCCAATAGTGATCAATTTTCAGATAACAACGTAGTAAAGAACAATAGTAATAACAACAATAATAACGACCAAGACAAAGGTAAAGTTTTCGATGCCACCATGGCATTACGTCGTCAGCCATTTACATCTGGTGTATTGCTAAAGTTGTTAATTAAAACACCGGTAATGGCTATAAAAGTGGTATTTGGTATTTATTGGCAAGCACTAAAGCTTTGGTTAAAAGGGGCTCCTTTTTACCCATATTCTACTAATAAAAAAGATAAATATTACGGAACTGACTCTAGTTCTTAATGTGATAAAGGTTGCACCGCATATAAGGCGGGAACCCATAAAGAAAAATTGGGGATTAATGATGTTAAGAAGTGAGATTAACTATTCGGAAGTATCAGCCTCTAAGTCAGACAACGTAGCTAAAAAAGTGGTGTTTAAAATACTTGAAAAGTTACAGGGAGTAGGGCTGATACTGATTGAAAAAGAGGGAAACACTTACCATGTTGGCGATCAAAGTGCTGACCTTCAAGCGCAATTGATGATTAATCACCCTGGCTTTTACAAGCGCATTCTAACAGGTGGCAGCATTGCTGCAGGTGAAGCCTATGTCGATGGCTGGTGGGATTCTCCAGATTTGACTAAAGTCGTTCAAGTGTTGGCTCGAAATCTACCAATACTGGATAAGCTCGAAGCCAAAGTTGGTTGGATGACTGCATTAGCAGAAAAAATCAGCCATAAAATACGTAGGAACAATAAAGATAATGCTAGGGAAAATATTTCAGCGCACTATGATTTAGGAAATGCGTTGTATTCATTATTCCTCGATTCAAAAATGCTCTATTCCTGTGCAATTTACCGTTCAGAGCAAGATGATCTACTGACTGCACAAACTCATAAAATGGATCGTCTGTGTCGCCAGCTAGATCTTAAACCGACTGATCACCTGCTCGAAATTGGAACAGGTTGGGGGGCATTGGCTATTCATGCCGCGAAACATTATGGCTGTCGTGTTACTACCACCACCATCTCGAAAGAGCAGTATGATTGGGCCAAAGAGTGTGTTGAACAACAAGGGCTTGGTGACAAAATTACTCTGTTGCTTGATGATTATCGTGATTTAACCGGACAATACGACAAAGTTGTGTCTGTCGAGATGGTCGAGGCGGTCGGGAAAGAGTATTTAACAACCTATATAAAAAAATGTCAGTCGTTGTTAAAGCCAGGAGGGTTGCTGGCGCTTCAGACTATAACCATTACTGATCAGCGTTATGATAGTTATAGCCGCGGGGTCGATTTTATTCAGAAGCACATATTCCCTGGTGGTTTTCTGCCGTCGGTTACCGTGCTGGTGAATGAAATGACCAAGCAAAGCGATTTTGTGGTCAGGGATATAAAAGACATCGGCTTAGACTACGCGAGAACATTGTCTGACTGGCATAAAGCCTTCAATCAGAACACAGATAAATTAGCTCAATTAGGTTATGACCAACGTTTTGTACGCATGTGGCGTTATTACTTCTGTTATTGCGAAGGCGGTTTTTTAGAGCGCAGTATCAGTACGGTACAACTTATTGCCAGTCGTCCGAAATAAGATCAACTGGATCGTGTGATTTCATCGCGGTATATAGTTAGAGGTTCAAAAATGCCAAGATTTCATTTTCTCGCGATTACTTTTGGTTTTAATCTCTATTGGCTGCTCGCGGTTTGGGGGCAGTTTGATTATATCTGGCTGTTAATCGTGATGCTTGTCGCCTGCTGGTGGATATTTCAGGGTAGTTGGCGTTTTGCCATTATTGCCGCAACCGCTGGCATCTCAATGGACGCATTGTTGAGTTATTTCGGGGTATATCAGTTCGATGGTAATGCTATACCGCCTTGGTTAATTTTACTCTGGCTTGGTTTCGCTTCTTTTGTTTGGTTGTTAAGAAAGGTGATCCAAAATTATTCCCCATACGTACTGGTTATTATAGGAAGTATTGGTGGAACGGTTAGTTATTTGGCGGGATTGCGTTTAGAAGCCATCAGCTGGCCAATGGGCATACCAGTTACCATGATGATAACGCTTGTGAGCTGGCTGGTTTATTCCATTATTCTGTTAGTACTCCTTAAATTATCTGTTCAACGGTGGGGGGAGGATTAGGATATGACAATTTATCTGCGTATGGCGCAATGCCTAGCCAGAACTTGGTTGGCTGCAACGGTAAGCATGATTTTGTTATTCGTCGGCTTTTCAGCCAGTGCGAGTTCTTACTGGCAGAGTTGGCAAACTGTTGGACGTGCAGAATTGAGCTGGGGTTTTTGGGAAATTTACGATTCAGAATTACGCACACCAGATGGCACCTACAGCTTTGATCAACAAGAATTGGCATTGGTGATTCGTTATCGCAGAGATATTGATGAAGAAGATCTGCTAGAAGCGACGGATAAGCAGTGGATACATCTTGGGATACCTCAGTCAATGCGCAAACAATGGCTAAGAGAGCTATCAATTATTTGGCCTGATGTAAAAAAAGGCGATAGATTAATTTTTGTCTTAAATGCGCAAGGTGCTGCCTTCTATCAAGGTAACCGCTTACTGGGTAAAGTGGAGAGTGAGGAGATGGCTAAGGCTTTTCTCGGAATTTGGCTTTCACCTCAAACCGCTTATCCTGAAATGAGACGTAGATTGATCGGATAGAGTGGTGTCCATGTTTGATGAACAACGCCATTTCACCTTTTTTTTGCTTGGTTTCGTGATGCCTTGTTGTTGAAGACAGCAGCCCGATTAATAAGCCGACGATTATCAGCAAACATGTGCCAGTTTTTACACTACCAACAGTTTCATTAAAGAACAGGTTACCACGAGTAAACCGAAAACAGGTACTAAAAGAGTAAGTGGTGCTGCTGTTGTTAACGAATATTTTACGAACATACGGTTCCAAATCCAGTATCCAAATAGGGTTGTAGTGTAAGCTTGAAATAACACAGAAAATGCTCCTGCGCTATTCCACTGTTCTATTAATTGTATAAATGGTGCGCTGTCGTGTTGTAGAAAAGACAATGCGAATAATGGAAGTGGTACAAATAACATCGCCCAAACACTGAAAGCAAAGACTTGTTTAGTCACCGCTTTTTTTTATGATAATACTGGTAATGCTCCATGATAGTGCTGCTAACAAAATACCCATAGGTGACAGAACCATCAGTAACCGATAAGCTCAAACCAAGTCCGCTACAGCTTAAGAGATTTTCTTGAAAAAGCAGTATGTAGAAAAAATTGTCTTAAAGGTTTCTAAATCATAGTAATAGAGAATTAATGGTATAACGAAAAAATTGATTTTACCGCCACCAGTAACTGTATTTAGGTTTTTATCCACCAGATAATTTACGTGATACCACCGTCTGAATGCATGGCTAGTTTTACTTGTCACTTTACTTGGAGCAACTAAAACTCAATCGTAAATATGAGTTTGGGTCACGCAGTGAAAAAGACCGAAAGGCACATTCAACGAAGCTGAAGAAAGCCAAACAGAAAATAAACCCCGAAATCGAAAGGGTCGAAAAGCCTTACCGGAACATCTTGCGCGTGAAGAAAAGTCTTACGTTATTGAAACACCAATATAGGCGGTATGAGTTGAAAATCACTCGCCCCTAATCAACATTATTTTATTGAATAGTTAATTTACGTTGTTTTACGCTCATTCAACAGCTGTTTACTTTCATTGCGTTATTATAATACCGAACTCATTAAAAAGTTAAATCATGCCCGATGAAAGAACTTAAGGAATGGGACTCAAGGGATTAGTTAAAATTTAACAAACTATGATGTATTTATTTCGACATAACGAGAAATAAAATAGGTTGGATAGGTGTTAACACAAATGTAAATCGATTAACTCGATGGGTTATTGATTGTTATGTCGTTATTTATCATCACCTGAACATTTAACGTGGAAATAAGACTAAACCTGTACTTTTTTCCAGCATTTATAATAAGAAGGTTTGTTATGAAATTATTAAATACAGCTGTTGCCGTCATGTGTGTTGTTTTTTCAACTGTTACATTAGCGGATATGAAAGTAGTCGATACAGCCAATGGTGCGTGGGTAACCGTATCTGAGCAAGGTGCACCGGTTGCTAACGCTGAGGTGACAGTAAAAAATGTTCCTCAATCGAAAGGAACCTATATGACCAATGAGAATGGCCGTGTGTTTGTACCATTATCATTGAACAGCTCTCGTTCAGTGAAATATAACGCTGTTACTGAGAATGGCACTGAATATAATCGCTATGCATTTCATAGTGACAGCAAACGTTAATATCGTTTACGCTGTATCTTGTCATGAATAAATATAGAAGGTGGGATCGTATCTCGCCTTTTTCAGTATAAATGAACGACAGATAGAGAAAGAAAAAGCCACGCAGAATTAAACTTGCGTGGCTTAGTGTGTACTAGTTTGTCGCGCTATATTTTACTAAAGGCGCTAGCTATGCTTTATACATCATCAATAACAGCGAGGGTTGCTGCTAGCATGTCATGACCAAACGCAAGGCTACGTTCTGGTGACCAGCCGTAAAGTGCATCTGGCTGTGCATTATGATCTTTAAACGGCATTTCTACAGTGTAAGATAGGCACTTAAACTGCTCGGCAACCCAGTTAGAACAAACCGTTAGATTTGCTTTACCTGGCTCATCTTTGTCATAGCCATGCTCATCTTGGAACTCAGGTGTAATTGTTAGTAATGCTTGCTTAAACTTATTCTCTAAGTTGGCGTGGCGTTCATCATAAGATGGAATACCTTCACTACCCGCAACAAAGTTATAAGGAATAGCTTCATCGCCGTGAATATCGAGGAACATATCGATACCGGTTTCAAGCATGCGTTCACGTACTAAGAAAACTTCAGGGCTCTTTTCCATTGATGGCGTTTGCCATTCACGGTTTAGGTTCACACCTGCTGCATTGGTACGTAAATGTCCACGAATACCACCATCTGGGTTCATGTTTGGCACTACATAGAAAACGGCTTTATCGAGAAGCGCACGACCAACCGTATCTGTTTCATCAAGTAAGCGCTGTAGCAAACCTTCAATGAACCATTCTGCCATTGTTTCGCCTGGGTGTTGGCGTGCAATTACCCATACTTTTTTCTTATCATCAGCGGGTTCACCAATAGTAAGCAGGCTCATGTCATTGTTATCTAGTGTGCTGCCCAATGTTTCAAGTTGGCAGTTGAAGTTAACTTGTGCTTGATGCAAAAGATCTTGGTGGCGATCGTAGGTGTATGGTGCAAAGTAAGCAAAGTACATAGACCCTTGCTCTGGGAAGAAGCGGAAAGTCAGTGTATCACCATCGAACTCGGCAGGAATACGGAACCATTCATCACGATCGTAAGATGCAACAACATCATAGCCTTGCCAGCCTTCAGGGTAGGCCGATTTAGCAAGGTTGAGTAATTTTACAGTGTGTTCTTCTTGCGCTTGTGTTTCTAAGCGGAAGTGAAACCATTGGTAATATTCAGATTGATTGTCATTTGGAATAGTGAGTTGAATATCTTCTGGTGAGTCGGCTTTAACTACATTAATGTTGCCGCCATCGAAGTTACTAAAAATTTTCATCGTTGTTATTTCACTCGCTATGCAATACAAGAGGATGAGATTATCACAATCTTAGATGATGAATAAATAGAGTGTTGTGAGATAACAGTTTTTTGGTAAAAAATCTTGGAATGAACAAGCAAGCCTAAATTAGAGAAAATATAAAACGTAACAAAATGATAACCTGCTAGGGCGTATGTCTCTTTATATTTTAATGGGTTAGATAAACTCGTAGGGTTCGAAAAGAGTAAGCCATTTTTACCTGCTGTATGGTCGCTGAATAGGCAATAAGATTTAATTTATGTTTCATTTTGTCGAGCCATAATCTGCTTCTATTTTAATGATTCACTGTTCAATAGCTTGATTCTTATAGCTCAGCTACATTCTACATTTAGCGGGTAAGGACCTCATGTATCGCTTTGTTTCTATCGTTTCGATTGTATTTATTTCTGCCTGTAGTTCGCTAGAGCGACAAAATATGTCACAAGAACAGCATGTCTCTTATGAGCCGTTAAATACTGAATTATTACGCTACTGGGGAGACACCAGTGAATACCCAATCCCGAAAGATCAACTGGTGGCCTTAAAGCAGCGCCAAATGGATGCTGGGATCAACGCTGGAATCGTTTGAAGAATTGCATGTTGATGGTGGTGTTACTAATCAAGTGTTTTTATTTCCTAAGGCGTAGACCTTTCATTGTTGCCACAAAACAGCAGAAACAAAGTGTATGTGATACGCAATTCAGAACTTGAACCACGTTGGAAAACCACAGAGTACACATTCAAAGGCATTGCCTCCCGCTCAATAGACACTATTTTGAAATACCAAGGGCTAGGGGATGTAAACCGTATTTATCAGCAATCACAGCGAACGGGTATGGAATTTAATGTTAGCTATATAGAACCGCAGTTTGAATCAGAGCAGCCGGGAGGTGACATTAGCCCTGCATACATGATTGAGTTGTTTAACGACAGTTATAAAAAGATGCGAGATAGACAATCTTGGCACCAAGTGCCGCCAAATTTACGTTCTCATGCCGTGAAGTAATCTGTCTATGGTGAAAATATAGCTAACCGTTTATTCTACAAACTAAGCAAAACGGTAAATACAATAAAAGGAATAGGGATATGAGTGAAGAAAAGCATTACAACGCTGTGCATGATCGTACAAAACAGGCTTACTTTGTTGAGTTAGAGGTGGGTTATCAAGCTGAGGTCAGTTATCAAATCTCAGGTAATGTGCTCACGTTAGATCATTCTTCTGTGCCAGATGCATTGCGTGGGAAAGGGTACGCCAGCATTATGATGGAGGCTGTTCTAAAAGGGATAGAGCAAGAGGGTTATACAATAATTCCAACGTGCAGTTATGTTGCCCACTACATGAACCGTCATAAAGAATGGCAACATTTATTGTCGCCTAATCAATAATAGGAAAAGGCGAGTAAGTCGGTATTGATGTTATTCTTCAGCAGCAGCTTGTTTGGGTAATGGCATCAAAATATCCCCTCCCATTTCAGAACGAATGATACTCGCGTTTACAAGTTGTCCATCGATCATCACACCCATCCATTGGTCTATATTTTCACGTGTAAAGGTACCTAAGGCATTGGCACCGTTATCTGTAAGTTTGATTTCTAATACCGATGGATCTTCTGCTTTCTTACGGATATACAGAAAAGCATCTGTATCCAGTAAAGGCGTTGAGTCAAAGCACAGTGTTTCATTTTCGTTGGTGTAATTAAGGCAGTTTTGTTCATTGCTAGAAAGCTGATGAAAAGTGACAGTGTATGATTTGATCGCACTCAATTGCCAATCCAGAAAAGGTATCGCTTTTGATTTACCCAATAACATACCATTCGATTCACCATTGGCTGCTATCGTGATAATTGGCTGCAACTGATAAGAATCACCACGCTTACTGGTTTCAATGACTACGACTTCTATGTTTACGCTGCCGTCTTTTTTCTCTATAACCGAATAATTAATGGCAGTATTGTGATCAACATTGAACGTTCTGTCACTGTTATTGAATATATTGAACGCAGGAGGCCCCATTGTTTGACCATTTTGAATGAAGGTCGATTCAACATAAAAATTGTCAGCCAATGCTGTAAATGAAATCAAAGGTATGGTGGTTGCCAGACATAATCTAGTCAAAGCTGTTTTTGTCAGTTGCGTTTTCAATGTTGCCGTCCCAAGCCAGTTTATCTGCGTGTGAGCCTAACATGAAATGCAATACAGACTAAAGTAAGTATCTGATTGTTTGCTCATCCTGCATCATTAAACTCATCTTAACGTTTCAGTCGTCAACTACGCTTAGACGATTCATTGTCTGTATTATTGGTTACTTTCTGACATTAGTGAACGTTGTAAATCAATTAGAGGCTGTTGGCTAACAGCAAGAATACTTCGATTAGGCCTATCGAGTTCGATAATTAATGTTAAAACAAGGGTGAAGGCAAGGGCAAATGGAAGTGCCGCTATTAGCATTCTAGCTTCACTTTGTGAGCCAACCTGAACACCTGTAAGCACCATTGTTAGAAAAGTGAGCAGTATTAAACTAAACCAGATACTAATTGGAATTCGGCTTTGAAGGCTTTTATTTACACGCTCGGTATGGATATCGATAACTTGGTTGAGTGACTCAATATAGAGCTTGATGATCTGGTTTTGTTCAACGTTATACGCACTAACTGCATTGCGCCATAATTTTCCATGCAATATGACACTATTTGTTATAAGTAGATTAACGCGATCTTCACTCTGTGAGGATTTAAGTACTCGCTTTTTTTCTTCTTTTGATATTAATCTTTCATTGATATAAGAAACGAGTAATAATTTACTGTCTTTTTTGTAAGGTTCAGGCAGAAAATCGGTACGCAATACGGCGGTACCTACTGCGTTAGCTTCATCTAAAACCAGTTGCTTTCTGGCATCATTTTTTCCTGCAGCCATGCTGAATGTTATAGCAAGAATAAAAGCCAATAATCCACCCAATCCCCCCGTCATTGGGCTGATCGCTTTATTCAATTTATCCGCTAAAAATATGCGTGCTAATCGATAGCCAAATTCGAATACCAATAAAATCGAGCCAAGAATTAATCCTGCCATAAGATAAATTGGTAAAGAATCGATGAAATGCATTTTATACATATCGTAGCCTTATTAAGCCCATTTCACAGAGTGTAAAAAGTGAACTTAAAAAGTATAGAGGCTTATTAATGCATTGGTTGATTCAAGGGTTAGAATCTAGAGAAACAAAAGAGGGTGGATAAAAGATAAAAAAACCCGCATTACTGCGGGCTTAGATATTTTGATTAATATGGCAGATTATTTAAAATCAGCTTTACGCATACGGTTTAAAACCGCCATAACATCGATAGCACGTGGCTTCGCTAAATCGCCATAATGCGGCATTGTGCGGAACCAATCATCATTTAGCATTTGGGCAAATGCTTTTGATGGTTGTTTTTCCCACCCTTTGCCTTGAGCAAGTTGGAACCATAACCAACCGACAGTATATAGCTGGCTAGAATCTGCAATTTGCTCTAACGCTTGCAGATCAATCAGTTCACGACCAAAGCGTAATGTTGTTTTGTTTTTAACCTGAATACGGAATTTACCGTCTTCAAGCATGGTTTTAAGTGCAGCACGATTTAACTGACGTGTACGAGGAAGAGGTAAAATTTCAGACCCTTCAGGTGTACGACGAGTAGGGTGCGTAGCAATCACTTCTTTTGCTTTCGCTGTTACATCAATTGCTTGGTAATTATGCATTTGAATAACCGTATCAGCCACATCCAAATAATCGCCAGAACCACCCATAACTAATAATACAGAGACATCCAGTTGATCACGAAGTAGTGCAATGCGATCAACAAGTGGTGTAATCGGCTCATCATTTTTTGAAATTAACGCTTGCATACGTTCATCACGGATCATGAAGTTCGATGCAGAAGTATCTTCATCGATAAGCAATGCTTTAGCGCCTGCTTCAAGTGATTCTTGTAACCATGATGCTTGCGATGTTGAACCTGATGCATCTTGCGTACTAAATGCTGCGGTATCTTTACCCATAGGTAAATTACTAATATATGGAGAAAGATCGACGTTATGCACACAGCGCCCATCTTCTGCACGAATTTTTGTTGCAGATTCATTGGTTACAATATATTCACGACCATCGCCAGGAATATGATCGTAAACAGAGCTTTCGATAGCATTGAGTAGGGTTGATTTACCATGAAAACCACCACCAACAATCATGGTGATACCTTTAGGTACGCCCATACCACGAATTTTACCCTTATGCGGTGCATCTAGTTCGATAGCCAATTCTGCTGGGCATTCAAAAGGAATTGCATCAGCCATTGGTAAATCAACATTACCAGCAAGGCGGGGTAATACGCTGCCATCAGCAACGAACGCTAATAGGTTGTTTTCTTCAAGCTGCTTACGTAAAGCAACTTGATCTTCTACTGCTTCACAATGACGCTTCATTTCTTCAATCGGAAGTTCACGAGCAATCGTAGAACGACGGATAATTTTAGGCATGGTGAACGTCATTAAATTCATTGCTTTTTTAGCAATGATTTTACGGTCGTCTGCAGGCAAATTAATGCGGAAACGTAATTCAATACCTTCTTCATCAAAAACGACAGCGGTACGGTCAAGAATAACCTGACCAGGACGATCGATTTGAATGCCATTTTCTTGTTGTGAAAGATCGGCAAATTGACGTGCGATAAAATCACGTGCAGCACGCTGATAATCTTGAGATTGATCTTTCAACCATGCTAAATCTGTTAGCGCCCATTTACGGCGAGCACGAACACGAGAAGCCGGCGCATAAGGGTCGGCTTGAACAGTGTCGATAAAAAAGTCGAAGTCAACGAAAGTGTATTCACCACGCATACTAGAATAGCTGCGGTAATTATGGCGGTCGATTTTGTGTAATTTGGCTTCGAGTAATTGCATGTCGTCTCGGTATCGTGCGTTATATATTCTGGGGGCTGGATTTTACACTAAAGTCAGGCAGTAAGCATTCAAACTTTAACGCATGTTCTGCTTATTCTTTTCAATTCGTTTAGATTATCCTTGCGAGCGTTGTTACAGCTAATGATACCTTACAGAAAATACCTTCGATTTACCCTGTTGTAACGAACATCTTGAGGTAGCTTGGGTATAATTGCTGTCGTATGATGTTTATCTAGATAGTACTGAGTGAAGGTAATGATATGAGTTGGCTAAACATGAATAATGTTGAGTTACAGGCTATACGAAAGATTTTGATGCTTGAAGTAACCGAAGCCGCTGACGTCATTGGTAATGGTGTATCAAGTAGTACTTGGCAGAGCTGGGAGTCGGGTTGTTTAGCAATACCTGATGAGATTCAAGCTGAAATTTACAGCCTTTGCCAAATGCGAGAAACCTTGCTAGGTGAAACGTTTAAAGAACTTTACGATAAAAACGACGGTAGTTTTAATGCTGTTGGTATGTTGCGTTATTATTCGACATTAAATGCTTTTCTTATTGATTACCCTGAAAGTAATCCTTTGTGCTGGCGTCTACATCAGTCTGTTTGTAGTTCACTGTTTGCCGAAGGTGGTGATGTTGAACTAAGCACAGACACACCGCTAGATAAGAGTAAATATATCTATAAATGGTTTAGCTTTTCGACCCCAGAGCAACTGGAACATAAACGTATAGAAGCATTAATTAACAGCAAGTAAGAGTGCATTTAGCCGTTTTAAGCAAAGCATTGCAACTAAGGTCTAATTGATGCTTGCATTAACATGAGTATCTTAGAGTTAATAGGGAACGGAATTCTCATTACATTAAGTGTTTATTAAATGGATTTATGAAGCAAAAGGATTATTGATATGTTGCAAGCGACGATGGGTTTTGTTGAAGTGATTTTACTCGTTACTGGCGTTCTATTTATCGCTAAGAGTATGTTTCTTTATGCTAAACGTACGAAAGACTGGTCTGGCGTAGCGGTAATGGTAATCAAACGTGTAGGGATGGATGCACATGAATACCGTTGGTATCGCTTTGGGGTTAGTTGCTTTGTTGTTGGCGTTATTGTACGCATTGTGAATATGATTTTTTGGCCTCTATAAAAGCGAAGCTAATAACGTTTAAGCTGGTAATATTAATGAAGCGAGCATTTTATCATGCAAAGGACTGAGTCTTTAATGATAGGTTGCTCGCTTTTTAGTTCGAGATTTTTTATGTATTCAACTTCTTGGTAATGGCAAGGTTATCTCTGCTTTTAGCCCACCTAATGGACTTCGGCTCAGAGTTAATTCTCCGCGGTAGCTGTGCGCAAGTTCATTTGCAATATTGAGCCCTAGGCCTGTTCCTGGGGTACTTTCATCTAATCGAATACCCCGCTTTAGTGCTTCATTGCATTCATCTTCAGCGATACCGGGCCCGTCATCTTCAATTACAATGCTCACTGTGTCAGTATTGACAGATTGCTGATGTACCCGAATTAAACTGTTTGCCCATTTGTAGCTATTTTCAATAAGATTTCCCACTATCTCATCGAGATCTCGCTTTTCAACCGCGATACTCAAATCACTGTCTAATTCGTTGACCAATATCACTTCACGGTGTGCATAAATTTTATCCATGGCCATAGAGATGGCATCAACACGGGATGATGGGGCTGTTTTGGCCGTTAGAATATTTGCAGCGCCAGCCATACGTGCTCTGCCTAAGTGATAATCAATATGCTGTTGTAATTGCAGTAAAGCAGGGGTTAACTTTGTTTTATCTGCGTCGTTTAGCAGGGCGACTTCATTGTTTAATATGGCTATAGGTGTTTTAAGTGCATGAGAAAGGTTCCCTGAATGGTTGCGGGCACGTTCTAGTAGTTCCTGATAATGGAATAGCAGTGCATTTAGGTCATCGATAACAGGTTTAACTTCTGTCGGATAAACGCCTGTTAATTCAGTAAGCTCTCCATTTCGTACTTTTTTTAAGTTCTGTTGGAGCTTTCTTAGAGGAGATAACGACCAGCTAACTTGCAACCACGTTAACGCTAAAATACCGATAGCCATAATGATTAATATAAACCACAAACCATGTGTCAGTTTTTGTAATGTAGCATTGAGCTTATCTTTATTAATCGCAACCGATAAATTGACCGGATCATCACTTTCAGGTACGAAGAATTCTCGGCTGATCACGATTAGTGGCTGTTTGTTAGGCCCCAAAAAGCCTTCTTCTTTATTGCCTCGAATACGGGTATCCCACAGGGAACGAGAGCGTAATTGTTGGTCATTGATAGTCAGCGACCAATATAATCCGCTGTAGGGCGATCCAAAGAGAGGATTGGAGAGTTTGCCTGATAATGACATTTTACCGTCGGGGGTAACATCCACAAGCGCTGTAAGTTGATCAAGATAAAGTTTGAGTTGTTGTTCTTCTTGACCGACTAGGTAAGTTTTTATGAAACTCGGAACAAGATAACCAGCAGAAAGTGTAATTACAATAAGCCAAGCAGCCGCTGCGATAAGTAAACGGCTACGAAGGCTGGGAAGTCGTTTTTCAATTGTTTTAATTGGCATTGATACGGTATCCGAGACCGCGAACTGTCTTGATAACATCATTGCCGATCTTACGACGAATACGACCAATAAAGACTTCAATCGTATTAGAGTCTCGATCAAAATCTTGCTTATAAATGTGCTCGACCAATTCCGTTCTTGAAATCACTTTATCAGTATTATGCATAAGGTAAGACAGTACCTTAAATTCTAACGCCGTAAGATCGACGACTTGACCTTGCCATAATACGTTTGATGTTCGCGTATCTAAACTTAATTCTTGGACCTGAATAACAGGGGACGCATTACCCGTTGAACGGCGTAACTGGGCACGTAAACGTGCGATTAACTCAACCATCTGAAAAGGTTTGGTGAGGTAATCATCGGCCCCTGCATTTAACCCTTCAACACGTTGGGTAAGCTCATTACGCGCACTTAGAATAACAACTGGCGTATTCACGTTTTCATCTCGAATACTTTTTAATACCGTTAAACCGTCAAGTTTTGGTAAGCCTAAATCCAGAACGATAACATCCCAAGGTTCAGATGTTGCACGGTATAGGGCATCAATCCCATCACTTGAAAGTTCTGCAATCCAACCGTTGCTTTCTAAACCATCAATGATTTGCTCACCAAGGGTAATTTCGTCTTCAACTACTAATATTTTCATTCGTTCACCTTGATGATATTTTCTAGTCCACGACCTTTAATTTCGATAATGGTGAGTGTACGGGCTTCATATTCGACTTTTACGATATTGTTGTTTGGGTCAATCAGTTTTAACTCATACACCCATACATCATCATCTTCGTCTAACTCTACTTTTATAATGCGACCATTAAGTTGCTTGGCAACCTTTTCTTGTAACGCAGAAAAAGGTTGAATCAACCCCTGTTGAACGGCATGCATTACTTCGTCGTGATCTTCATCAATTTCCAGTTGCGGGGCAGCATTGACATGAAAAGCCAATAAAAAGAGGAAACTGAAAATGTATAGAAATCTAGTATGTTTTTTCATATTTGTAGTGTAATCGAAGTGCCATGAACTGAAAATGAATACTTGATACAAACTATAAACCTCTAACATATTATATGGTTGTTATTTGATATGTATTATATATATTAGTTATTTAAACAGTATGCATCGTCAATAATGATACACTCAAAAGGGAAATTATGAGCCTCACTTTAAAAGCTAAGCTTGTTGTATCAAGTGTCGCACTCATTACATTAACTATCATTGCGTTAGGTAGCTTTTCCTACCTAACGATGAAAGACCAAGCATGGTCAGCTATTCGCAGTGAAAGCCATAACACTGCTTCTGCCTACAGTAAAGGGATCGGTGATTGGTTTCATGATCGCCAGCGTGCTGTTGAAGGGATGAAAAATGCCATTGAGCGAGATCCAAACCTAGATGTTGTAGGTCACCTAAAGCAGACATTAACGTCGGGTGATTTTGGGTTGAGCTATTACGGTTCAACAGAGGGCGTAATGCTACGTCATGATCCGAGTTTGAATAAGTCGGGTTATGATCCGCGTACGCGTGGTTGGTATAAAGAAGCTTTTTCTGCTCGTAAAGCGATCACTACATCACCGTATGTTAGCCATACCATGCAAGCCTTAGTCGTAACATTGGCAGATCCCGTGTTCCGCGATGGTAAAATTACCGGTGTTGTTGGTTCAAACTTAGCGTTGGGTAAATTGGTTAAAGACGTATTGAATATCTCCGTACCGGGTAAAGGCTATGCCATGTTACTGGATATTCAAAATGAAGTTGTGGTCGCACACCCGAATGAAAAAATGCAGTTAACAACGATTGCTAATCTAGGAAAAGGCTTTGATGCGGCAAGCTTGAAACATGAAATCAATGGCGGTGGCTTTTTCTCTACTACGCTGAATGGCGAAGAAAAGTCAGTTGCCGTAACAGCAGTGCCTAATACGGCGTGGGTAATTGCTTTGGTGATGGACCAAGCTGCATTAGAAGCGCCCTTGAATGATATGCTAATGAAGGTTGTGTTAATTGGTCTACTGATTTTGGTGTTCGTTTCATTGTTCACTGCTTGGTTAGTGAATCATCAATTACGCGATTTGAACAAAGTCTCTGATGCATTAGCTGATATTGCGAATGGCGATGGTGATCTCACTGTACGTATAGATGTCGATAGTGATGATGAAGTGGGTAAACTTGCCAATAACTTCAACCAATTTGTCTCTCGTTTACATACGATGGCATCTAACTTACGTGATATTACGCTTAACTTGAATCAGTCTGCTGCTGAATCAGCTTCATCGGCAGAACAGCGAAGCGACAATATTCGTCATCAGCAAGATGAAATTACCATGGTTGCTACCGCTGTTACTGAAATGGCGAGCGCAACGCAAGAAATTGCAGGCAATGCTGAAAATACGGCGAAGACGGCGGAACAAGCGGTCGGTCTGACTCAAGCAGGTAACGCGCAGGTTGGGCAAAGCCAGTCTTCAATTGGTAATTTAGCCCGCGAAGTAGACAGTGCTGTTACCATTATTGAAGATTTGAATGGTCATGCGTTAAAGATCAGCTCTATCTTGGCAACGATTCGTGATATTGCAGAGCAAACCAATCTACTCGCATTAAATGCCGCTATTGAGGCTGCGCGTGCGGGTGAACAAGGCCGAGGCTTTGCTGTTGTTGCAGACGAAGTTCGTGTGCTGTCACAACGTACGCACACATCAACTGAAGAAATTCAATCGATGATAGAAACGTTGCAATCGACGACTAAGCAAGCAGTTTCAGTAATGTCAGACAGTCATAAGTTGGCAGAAACAAGCGTAAACGATGTCGACGAAGCTGGTGTGAGTATCAATAACATTGCCAGCCAAATCAATGTGATCAGTGATATGGCGACGCAAATAGCATCGGCAGCCGAAGAGCAATCAAGCGTTACTGCGGAAATAAGCCGCAATACCGAAGGTGTGCAAGAAGTGGCTAATCAAATGGCAAGTGAAGCACAAACGGCGGCAAAACAAGCGACAGGCTTGAAAGCATTGGCTGATCAGCTTGAGCTTGAGGTCAAACGCTACAAGCTATAGACGTTTATTCTACTGATAAAAACTGACATAGTGGATATGAAAGCCGTTTAATTTCACGATTAAGCGGTTTTCTTTTGCCATAAGAAAAGGGGAGAGTGCGTACTATTACTTGATACTTAATGTGATTTATCGCACACTTCATACCATAGCTAATCCCCTTATTTACTCGTAACATTAGGTTATCAATCATGGCTTCAACAGCAGCAGCACTTCATATTTTAGTGAAGCACCAAGAAAAAGCAGAAGATATCATCGAGCAATTGAAGAAAGGCGCGAAGTTCCAGACGCTTGCCAAGAAGTATTCAAACTGTCCATCAGGTAAAAGCGGTGGTGACTTGGGTGAATTCCGTAAAGGTCAGATGGTTCCTCAGTTCGATAAAGTGTGCTTTACCGGTGAATTGTTAACCCCACATTTGGTAAAAACTAAATTTGGCTGGCATATAGTAAAAGTGCTTTACCGCACTTAATAAAAAAGAGCCCTTGAGGCTCTTTTTTTATATCTGGAATAATTGCGCTAGAGCTTATTTATAGCGCTTTCGTTAAGGCTATTTATCGCGAGCAGAATTAAGTTGCTCTGAGAATGTAAATTGCGCTGTATTTTCTTGAAGAACAATGCCTGAGTTGTAGTTTTCAGGCGTACCATCATTTTCGAAACGTTGAGATTGAATCGTATTCGCTTGTTGTTCAAACGAGACATTCCCCGTGAAATCCCCATCAGCTGCTGCAACATTATAAGATGTCGCTAAAACAATAGCAGCTAGTGTGGTTTTAATTAAATTTTTCATATGCAATAACCTCGATTTCTGAATTGGACTGACTTTCTTTATTGCTTTTATAGTTATATTTTCTAGGGCATTTATTGGTTGTTATTTTTACGTTTATTTATCACGAGCTGAGTCCAACTTTTCTGCGAATGTTGGCTGCGATGTTTTCTCGGTAATAACAATGCCTGAATTATAGTTATCAGGGGTACCATCATTAATAAAATGTTTAGCTTGAGTGGCATGGGCTTGTGGTTGTTTAAACGAGACATTCCCCGTGAAGTCACCATCAGCAGCAGCAACGTTGTAAGATGTTGCTAAAACAAAAGCAGCAATAGTTGTTTTGATTGAATTTTTCATAATGTAGTAACCTCAATTTCATGCGTGGACTTGGTTTGTCCTGCGATTGACGAGTTGTTTTCAGTCATCGCGTTGCTAAAGGCACTTCCTTGCGAGAGTCTCCAACGTTAGAAAATCCATCCTGTTGAAGTTTATTAACAATATCGAAAACAGATTAAGAATATTTAAGGCTTGTTAATGTTATGGGTGTAGTTTATGTCAGTGACTCTTCGTAATATATAAAGTATTCTTTACTTAACACATCACAATTGCTTATGTATTGGGTGGCGAATGAAGTCGAAATTAGATTTGAACTTATTGATTGTATTTTTAGAAGTGTACCGACTTCGTTCAATTACTTTAGCGTCAGAATCGTTAGGTTTAACCCAGCCAGGGGTAAGCGGCGTACTTAAAAGGCTGCAAGCTCAGCTTGGCACGGCACTGTTTGTACGAGAAGGGCGAGGCATATCTCCCACATATGCAGCAATTCAATTGGCAAGCGAGATTGAACCCGCTTTTACGAAGGTAGAAAGCGCATTAGGCAATGTCTCTGGTTTTGATATTCAAGCCCATCGCGTTTTTACTGTGTATGTAAATGAAGCCATGATGCACATAGTCAGGCCGAAAATTGAAGCGGATGAAAGTATGGGTAATTGTTCTATTCAATTACACCTTACGCCAAATAATGAAGAGGAACTATTTCATCAGCTTAGTTTGCACAAAGCGGAATTAGCCATTGATTTTGGTCATTTATCAAACCCATCGTATTCATATAATGCGTTTTATGACGATGTTGCAGTAATGGTGTGCCGTAAGGATCATCCCAATATACAAAGTACTGTTACTAGAGAGCAGTTTTATGCAGAGAAGCAAGTGTTGATTCAAAGGCGGCGTACAGACTTGCTTGAAGCTAATTATTTTACGGAAGAAAGCCTTATTCCAAGAGAGCTAAGCTGTGAATGTGCATCGATGGTATCAATGATGGCGTTGGTGTCAGATAGTAACTCTGTAGGTATTATGAGTGGTTTACTTGCTAATAAATATGCAAAGCATTTTAATTTACAGATTATATCTTTACCTTTTACCTCAAAACCGTTGAAGCATTTTATGGTGTGGCATAAACGTAATGATCATAACCCTGCAAATAAATGGTTAAGGGATAAACTCCATAACCTGCTGTAATGTTATTTAAAGTTCACGGTAATAACATTATTGTTACGCTGATCGGCCCATGCAATAACATGAGTATAATACTGCTTAAGTAGGAATAGGTATAAAGAGGTAAGGCTGAATAGAACCATTACCTCTTCACTGTAACCTTGGGTAAGTGACGGCGATATAGTCATTAAAATACCGACGATAAACCCTAAAATACATAAAGCTTGAAGCAATGGATAGCTTAAGTAAAAAAACGATTTAAGGCTAATAAATAAAGATAACAATCCTTGTTTGAAAAAACGCATAATACTTCCTCTTTATACCGTTGTTTTTTAACAATAGCGCAACAAGTGTAATTTGAAAACTGCAATATAACACTGTGTGATGGAAGCTAAATATTATGAATCATTCTATTGGGTGGGTTCTTTACTGGGGAATTTCATATTATTTAATGGGTTAGGGCAATTTTTATCAGCAATAGCAATGACGTCAGCTTGTAGCGCAGTATCCTTGTCAATTTCAGGGTATTTAATGTATAAATCTTCCAAACATTTTTGAGATGTATTGATTACTTTCATGAGTTCCTCTTGTGAGGATAAAATTTTGCTCAATTCACCCGATGCATTCGCATTATTGATTAGTTCAAGTGCTTTATTCGCTTCTGAGTAGGGCTCTTCAAGGCATTTGCAGACATCTTTTGCTGCCTGCTCTTTATCCGTTGTAGCAGATACAAAAGCAGGAATAATCAAAAAAGACACGGTAACTATAAGCTGAAAACTGTTCATAATACGCCTAAATCCCGTAAAAAATGTCTAAATAGATTATAGCTGAATGAGATCAAATGATAATCAAAGTATGTGATAGATTAATAGCAGACGTATACCTAAGTTACCTCAAGATGCTCGTTTCAGCGAGAATTTGTTGGGCTCTAGGCAAGGCGCTTATTTATAGACCTAGCGTTCTACGTTGGAAATAAGTAACACCGCATAGATCCCAACAAAACTCGCCCTTCGGGAGTGACTCAGCGTATCTACTTCTGTGTCAAATGTGTTTGAAAGGGAATGCCATTCCTACACACATTTTCCTTGAATTAAATACGCTGATATCACTCTGAATCCTGCATCTTGAGGTGACTTGGGTATATAACTACTAGAAAGAGTCTGTAAGCAAGCGCTGCTGAGAGCGCTTATAATGGGTTACATACACTATTGGGAATAAGACCAAGGTTATCAGTACACTGTTTAAATGTGCCCAACTCTGAAAAGTTTGAATCTTGCATATTGTTCTTATTGAGCCAGTAAAAGCCAAGCTCTTCTGAAAACCATAGAATCATGTCTTTTTGACGAAATACAATATAACTTTTATGTGTTTGATTACTTAAATAAACATTATCAAAATATTCTTCAATTTTTCCTGGTTTTTTAACACCTAACTTGGCAAGTTCTGCCTCAGTCTGAATCCAATATAAAAACTCAGGTCTCACCGTTATCTCTGCCACGAAAGGAGAAACGGATGTTCTAGATAATGAAAAATTTCCGCCTTTAAATGAAACGGGTACAAATTCATTTGTATCGGTATTCATTCGGTAGTTTAAACCACTAAAAGACCAATTAAGGTGATCTTTTTGCTGAAGAAAGTATTGAACAATACTGTTTGATACAACGCCATTTTCTAGATAAAGGTTGAATGATTTTGCTGCTGCTGGGGTTTTATTATCTTGATCGAATAGGGTAATTGCTTGAGTGCTTTTACCGGTTAATGACAACATTGGCCAAAATTCATTGAGATCAAAATGAGCAAAAGTAACGGCTTTTGTTGTAGTAAGTTTGCAGGTGTTTTGTTCACTTTTATCACAATATGCGACTGAATAGTATTTACCCGCTTTAGCGATAAAAAAGAGTTTATTTTCAATATCGATAGGTGTCACAAATGTCTTTGTATAGTCACGTAAGAATTCAAGGTCGTCCGCTTCTTTCGCTAAATAAATGAATGTGTTCATATCATCATCGTAAGCTATTTCATGCAGATATTTTTTTGAATGCTGAGAGAAAAAAAACAATGAAAAAAAACAGACGATGAATAGAAGGCATAGCGATACAATTATATAACGTTTCTTTTTGTCTGGTTTTTTTGAACTTTCAATTGTATTTTGCACAGAGGAGGTTGAAAAATGATCGACCTTAATTTGGTAGCCAAGGCGGGGGACCATTTCAATGATTTGACCTATTTCATCCTCTTTAAGCTTAATTCTTAAATTGCGAATAGTCTGAAATAAAGACGTTGTTGTGATTTCTTTCCGTGTCCATCCTACTGAAAGAAGCTGCTCCTTTTTGACAACACTATTAGCATGCTGGATTAAATAGCAGAGTATTTCCCTTTCAGCACGGTTTAGCCGAATAAAGCGTTCATTTTCTTTTAGTTCTTTTGTTGAGCAATCAAAGGTAAAACCTTTGCCTAGTGTGACTTTGGTTATTTTATTATTCGTCATGGTACTTAGTATTTTCTTTTCTAATAATCATTGATTCAATAGGAGTCTCAACTTCGCCTGTTAGCACGTAGATTCACGAATGACTCATACATACCACCAGTGTACTTGATTATGAAAAGAATGCTGCTAAAGAGTGAGTATAATGACAGATATTCTTAATGTCGCATGTTGCGGCGTAATGCCATATTTTTATATAAAAAAACGGCTGATTATTCAGCCGTTTAATGTTTTTTAATACATAAAAAGGTGACTATTTACGATCACCAACAGGAATCATGATGTGCACATAAGGGGTGTCTTTCCACATAACATATGGACCGCCATTGTGAGGGTCTGTTGATAAGGAGTCTAAAAGTGCCTTATCAGGTGTAATGATCATTAAATGTGGACCTTCCTTAACCCAATCATTATCTGCTGTTGCTCCTTCTGCATACGGGTCGGTATTACTTGCTCCTTCATCGCCTGCTAACATGTACGAGATACCTATGGTTTTGGCAGTAAAAGGCTTCTTATTCATCCACGCATCCGCCCATTCCATCCATGATTTATCCATACACATAGGGGCTTTACCTTGCAACTGAGCTGGGGTAGGAAAGCAGATGTAGTTACTATCACCCTTTTGCAGAACATTTTGCTCCCAGTCCATCACTGTTACTTTGTCTTTTAGTGACGATGGCGCAGCACTTAATGCATCTTCTAACATTGCCTGAGACTTTTCATTTGCGACAGATGTTGAGATATAGCCAGCAAAAAGCAATATCACGCTAAAGACATAAACGACAATTTTCATGACGCTATCCTCGATACTATTTAGCCATAGTAAAATTGTGGCTTTAAGTATAGTTCACTCCCGAATTGTTGAACGCATTAAGCTCTGTTGAGTCAGTTTTGCCCAAAGATGGGTAATAGGTGAAAAGGCTTATAAGTAGAATGTTTAATTAGGCATTCTACTGATGCTTAATTTGATGAATTCCAGCATCCATTGCGTAACTTCTGCTTGATCAATGTATTGATCGAGTGAGGCTTTAGCGGCTTCAATAACGTAAGCAGGTATATCGCCACGGCGGGCTATCGTTAAATCTCGTGAGTAACTGCTGGTGAATTCAGGGTGTCCTTGTATGCCAAGAAAATGTTGCCCGAGTTGGATCATTGCATATGGGCAAAAGTTACTGCTTGCTAATATTTCTGTATTGTCAGGTAAATCTACTATTTGATCTTGATGACTTACGGCAAGTGAAAATGTGCTTTTTTCTTCCACTTTACGATCGGATTGCATCCATTGCTTGGTTGCGACTAAAGACCATGTTTTTAAACCAACACCCCAGCCATTTTCAGATTGTATGACAGCGCCACCTAAAGCATGTGCAATCATTTGATGCCCAAAACAGACACCAATAAAAGGGATTTGGTGTTGATAAAGATCGCGAACAAATTGTGCTAAATGGTGGATCCACGGAATATCATCGTAAACGCTGTATTTGCTACCTGAACCAACATACGCATCGCATTCACTGAGTGATGTTGGAAATTGATTATCCATAACACGATAAAACACTAACTCAAGCGTTGGGTCTGCATTGAGTAATATATCGGAGAACATTTCAGGATAATTATTATGCCTGATTTGAAGTTCAGATCTTACGTCGTCACACAATAAAATACCCAGTTTCATCTAATCATACCCAAACGTTTGTAGAATCAGTATATCGTTAATAGAAGTGTATACCCACATCGTCTAAAGTGTCCCTTTTACTGCATTTGAAAAAATAATCGAGTATTGCTCTGCGTTGAATTTAATAGGGTTACTGCTTGCTGAGGCATCAGATGCTGACATTTTACCAACCAATTCTCGTTGTAATGTATCTATGCCAATTGCACTTAATGTGTGCGGAATACCAAGATCTTCACGTAGCTGTAAAATCCATTCTAAAACACCATCAAAGTTAGCTTGTCGGAGTGCGATATAGTTACCTACACGTGTCATCTTTAGCTCGATTTCTCGGCGGTTTGCGACCATGACGTAAGGCATTAAGATGGCGTTTAATAACCCGTGATGTTTGTTATAAAGAGCCCCGAGTGTATGAGCGATGGCGTGCATTCCTCCTAGGCCTTTTTGGAATGATGTTGCTCCCATACTGGATGCGACTAGCATCTGAGTTCGAGCATCAATATCGAGGCCATTATTATAAGCAATAGGTAGGTACTCTTTAATTAGACGTATACCTTCCAGCGCAATACCTTCTGCCATAGGGTGATACGATGGTGAGCACAGTGCTTCAAGGTTATGAGACAGTGCATCCATTCCTGTTGCGGCGGTAATTTCAGCGGGAAGTGTGAGAGTGACATTTGGGTCTAAAAGCACTTTTAATGGCAACATCTTTGGGTGAAATATTATCTTTTTAACCTGTTCTTCTTGATCGGTTATCACTGAAGCTCGGCCCACTTCAGAACCTGTACCGGCAGTGGTTGGTATCGCTATTATTGGGGCAATTAATTCTGTAATGGCACGCTTCCAGTTATCACCGACATCTTCAAAATCCCACAAAGAATGAATTTGTTTGGCGACCAAAGCAATGGCTTTAGCGGTATCGATACTAGAACCGCCCCCAAAAGCAATCACGCCATCATGCCGCCCAGCATTAAATGCTTTAACACCATCGTCTACATTATTACCTGTTGGGTTGCTTTGTACTTTGCTAAATAAATGAATGGTTAACTCCGCGTTATGGCAATCTTTTAAGATAGCTTGAGCAACAGGTGAATGGGCTAATCCTGGATCGGTTACCAATAACGGCGATTGAATACCTAACTCTTGGCATTCTTTGGGGATTTCATTAACACAGCCAACACCAACAGATATTGAAGTGGGGTAATTCCAGTTACCGTGTAACATAGTTATTCCTCTACATAATAACCTGCGGTGGATTCAATAGGGCATTAGAAATGCTTATATTAGGTACTTTACATGGTACGACTTAGGGCGTGTTAACTGCTCAAATCCGATAGAAGATAGAGTACAGCCACGACCAGATTGTTTTATACCCGCCCATGCAAGTGCTGGATCTAGGTAATCACAACGATTAATGAAAAATGTCCCTGTTTCTAATTGATCCCCAAGATGGATGCCTTTGTCTATATCTTGAGTGAAAATGCATGCGCTAAGACCAAAGTCACTGTCATTCATTAGTATGATTGCTTCTTGATCTGATTCTACTTTTTGTATACCAAGGGTGGGGCCGAAGGTTTCTTCAGTCATTATTCGCATTGTATGATTTACATTGGTAAGTAATTGAGGGGCAAGATAGGCGCTACCAGTTTGGCTGTTGGTAAAATGATGTTCATCAATATGTGGCTTCGCCCCTTGTTGAATTGCTTCTTGTGTTTGCTCTCGTACAAAATCAGCGGCTTTTCCGTTAACGAGCGGGCCTAATGTGGTATTAAGGTTATCTGAACGACCGAGTTGATATTGATTGATTAGTAACACGGCCTTTTCAATAAAAGCATCATAGATACTACTATGTACATAAATACGTTCAATGCTGCAGCAAGATTGTCCTGAGTTAAAAAAAGCCCCGTCAATAATAGTATCAACCGCGTCTTGTAGGTTAGCATCAGAGCGCACATACGCAGGGTCTTTTCCACCAAGCTCTAGCCCAACACTGATTAAATGCCCAGCAGCGAATTGTTCGATGGCTTTTCCACCCTTAACAGAACCAGTGAACGCGACATGATTGATACAACCTGATGAAATAACATGGTCTGTGTCTTGATGCGTTAAATGCAGATACTGAAACACACCTTCCGGTAAGCCTGCTTCTGTGAAGGCTTGAAATAGGCGCTCTGCACATAAAGGTGTTTGCACAGAGTGTTTAAGTACAACGCTATTGCCTGATAACAATGCTGGTATGATGGAATTGATTGCGGTCAGGTACGGGTAGTTCCACGGTGCAACTACAAATACGGTGCCTAACGGAACCCGTTTTATATAGCGCGTAAAGTGAGGCTTTTCTGGTAACTCAATCGTTGCCAATGCGTCATCACTGATCGCAATCATGTGCCGAGCACGCTCTTCTAAACCAGCGATTTCTCCTTGGCTGTATTGAATAGGGCGTCCCATCATCCACGTAATTTCTTCTGCGAGCTGATGCTTGTTAGTGACTAACCAATCTATGGCCTTGCTGCAAAGAGTTTTACGTTCAGCCAGTGGTGTTGCTTGCCATTGTGTTTGAGCCTGTTTGGCTTTCTTCAAAGATGTTGTAATGTGAGTGAGCGATGCAAATGGTCGAGTGATGTATACATCATTATCAATCGGTGAGATAACGGAAATTTCTGCATTAATTGAGTTTATATTTGACATGTATCCCCCCTTTATCTAGTTCGCTAAGTCGTTAACTGGCGGCTAATCCTTAATGCGCTTAGATAATTTCAAAGTAACGATTTAATTCCCAATCAGTGACATGTTTTCGAAATTCACGCTCTTCCCATTCTCGTGATGCTGCAAAGTGATCAACAAATTCATTGCCAAACATTTCACGTGCAGCGGTTGATGCTTTAAAACGTTGGGCTGCTTCCCATAATGTATGAGGTAACTGTAATTCCTGCGGGTGTTGCTGATCGTAAGCATTTCCTAAAACTTGGTCGAAAGGTTCCCATTGCTGGGCTATGCCATACAACCCAGATGCGAGTGCTGCTGCTAAAGCAAGGTAGGGGTTAGCGTCTGCTGCACCTATTCGATATTCTACTCGTTGTGATTTTTCTGAACCTTTAATTAAGCGTAATGCCGTTGTTCGGTTTTCTACACCCCAAGTCGCCTCTGTGGGGGCCCAAAACCCCGGAACCATGCGTGAGTAGCTATTAATGGTTGGCGCAATCATGCACAAAATTTCTGGCATTAAACGTTGCTGTCCAGCAAGAAAGTGACGCTGAATATCACTCATATTGAGATCGTTATTGGCTTTAAAAAAAGTAGAAGAACCGTCCTTGTTCTGCAAAGAAATATGAATATGCCCGCTCTGGCCAGGGTAATCGTTACTCCATTTCGCCATGAAAGTGGCGAGTAGGTCATTTTTCTGGGCTAATACTTTCATATAGGTTTTAAATAAAGCAGCTTTATCTGCGGCATTGATGGCCTGATCAACAGCGATCGCTGCTTCTATGACTCCAGGGCCAGTTTCGGAATGAATACTTTCTATGGGGAAGTCCATTTTTTCACCCATGGCAAGAATACTTTTATAGAGTCCTGAGTAAGTCGAGTTACGAATCATGGAATAACCAAACCAATCAGGTGTAATGGTTTCAAGGTTACTAAAGCCTTTTTCTCTTGCTGAATGTGGGGTCTCGTTGAAAAGAAAGAATTCATATTCAAAAGCTGCCTGTACATTGAATCCCATTTTATCGGCTAGCTGTAATACACGGCGTAGTGTTGCTCGTGGACACACTTTTTCAGCGTCTTCTGTAAACTCAGCAATGAATAACAGCATGCCATCTTCATCAAGTACATCACGGCAGCTCTCTGGAATAATTCTAACGGGGGCGTCAGGGTAACCTGTGTGCCACCCCGTATATTGCGCATTATCGTACAGCTGATCTTTAACATCCCAGCCAAGAACAACATCACAAAAAGCAAAGCCATGTTCTAAAGAAGAAAAAAATTTAGACTTAGACATGTATTTACCACGCATGACGCCATCGTTATCGAATAAGCCGACTTTTACGTGGGTGATTTTACGTTCTGTTATTATTTTTTTTGCATCATCGATCGTTTTAACATCTCTGGCATTCATATTTATTCCCTAAATCAGCCATGGTGTTTTCTATTATTTATGCATTTCCCTATATTCACCCTAGAAAGTAGAAGCTGAACCGTCAATTAAATCGGTCTAAATACTGTTCTTTCAGGATGTTGTAATGTTTGGATTTAAAGTGAACATTAAGGTTAATACATTGGTGGTATTGTGATCTGTAGATGTTACCTATCTTGTGCCGATAATGTACTGTAATTTGTGTGGTAAGAAGTAAATCAATAATTAGAAAGTTAAAGGCAATATCTAAGCGGGTATTTTTGTAAATATTTGGGTAATGCCTCAATAATTAAAGGAAGAGTGATGATTAGGACAATCATAAAATCTATTTCAGTATCAGCTATTTGCGTGGTGTCATTAGATGCTTATGCAGAACAAGCAACGCTGATGTTTTCAGAATCGGATCAAAACGAACAAACATTTACATTAAGTGTATTGAAGGACAAATTAGCAACGCATCAAATTACAATTTATGATCCCCATTATGAGGCAGAGAAAGCCTATGATGCGTTTTTGCTTAATGATGTAATGGTATTGGCATACGGGAAAGACTGGAGAAATAAACCCTACACGGATGTTAAATTTACAGCGCTAGATGGCTATCAAGCGGTTTCAACGTTTGACAAAATATCAATAGCTGGTGGTTATATTGTTTATAAAGCTGCTGCAGGTTGGCAGCCGATAGGGCACCATAAAGCCAACCCTGGTCCTTTTTACATGGTGTGGAAAGGAGAGATGCAAACACCTGAGCAAGCTTTCCCGTGGCCTTACCAATTGGCTAGCGTCAATATGCTGCAATTTAAAGATCAATACCCATTAGTGTATCCAGAAGGTGTTGAGTCAGTCTCAACTGTGTATCAAGGCTTTGAAATCTTTAAAGACCGTTGTATTAAATGTCATTCGATGGATCAGCAAGGAGGGAAGCTAGGCCCTGATTTGAATGCACCCATGAGCGTTGTGTCTTATCGTTCGAAAGATATGCTACGTAAATTTATTAAACAGCCTTCTCAATTTCGCTATACTCAAATGCCTGATCATCTTGATTTGTCGGCAGAACAAATTGACTCCATTCTTGATTACTTAAGCTATCAAGGAAAGATCAGTAATGTGAGGATAAAATAGCCAGTTCTAGAATGAAAGTGTGGTTAGCTAAAAGACAATAACCAGAATGAACAATAAGTTGCATCATGTATTGTTAAAGTGATGTAACTTGTGTTCAAATGCTGCCCAATATAATAAAGGCTCTTAGCTATACGCTAAATACGAGCCAATATAAGTAATAAGTCTGATTTAGAAGGAAACCATCGTCATGTCCTTGATGATACCCATGGTTATTTTTATGCAACAGCGTTTGGTGGAAGTTTCAAATGCTGATGATGCTATTTCCATGCAAGAGTATATGAAAACGGAACAGCCGTTTTATGGGGTAAAAGCGCCTGAACGTAAAGCTGTATTCAAGAAAGCGCGTGAGCATACCGATGTTGTCGACTTTGTTCAGTATCGTCGATTGGTACTATGGCTATGGTCTGGTGTTTATCGAGAAGAACTGTATTTGGCTATGGATGTTGCCGAATACTACAAGGCTTTTCGTACACCAGAGGCATTCAGCATTTATGAAGAAATGTTAGAAACAGCAGATAACTGGGATACCGTTGATAAGCTCTCATCAAATTTGATCGGTGACTTAATTAAAGATTACCGTAAGTTTGAAGGTAAGCTTATTGAGTGGCGTCAATCTGATAATATGTGGCTACGTCGCGCATCATTGCTCGCACACTTAAAGCATAGAAATGACACGAATGTCCCATTGCTTGAAGAAACTATCTTATTGCTTGCGCACGAAAAAGAGTTCTTTATTCGCAAAGCAATAGGATGGGTATTGCGGGAATATTCTAAAACAAACCCTGATTATGTTATCGAGTTTGTTGCAATGCACAATGAACAACTGTCCACGTTAAGCAAAAAAGAAGCGTTAAAAGTCGTTAATAAAGAAGAGTAAAAGCGTTGTATAGCATGTTTATGTTTTGCTCTTAAATTAAAAAAGCCATCTGTAGATGGCTTTTTTGCTTGGAATATCTAAAACCTTTTAGTCGTTCATATTAGAAATACAAACGAATAACAGATTCTGCTACGCAGCCAGGGCGACGACAGCCTTCGATCTCTACTGATATTTCTTGAACAATTTCCAGCCCACGTTTGATAGGTGTTACAGACTGAATCTTTGTACGTGCACGTACGCGATTGCCTTCTTTAACAGGATATGGAAAACGAACTTGGTTCAGGCCGTAATTAACGGTCATTTTGGCCGAAGGAAATTTGGTGTTTTCAGGGTTAACACTGTCTGTTAACACCGATAGTAAAGATAACGTTAAAAAACCATGCGCAATGGTTGTTTTAAATGGTGATTCATTTGCCGCACGCTCTTGGTCAGTGTGAATCCATTGATGATCTTCTGTTACTGCTGCAAAGCTATTAATTCGAGATTGATCAACAATCAGCCAATCACCAACGTGAATTTCTTCCCCTAATGTAGCAGTCAGTTCTGTTTGTATTTTTTCTGCTTCTGGGTGTAATTGAACCGGTGCCGGTTGGTCAATTGATTCTCCAGTGGATGCGATTTTTTGTTCTTTAACCCAAGTAGCAAGCTGACTATTGTTAGCTTTGCTTAAAAACTCGATCCAGTAATCGCGAATAGAGGGTGATAGCCAGTCTTTAAATTCAAATGGATGCTGCGCTAGCGTAACTCGCTTTTGCTTGAGAAAATCGACTACTTTCATGGATCTGACCTTTTTAAATAATGTCTCACTAAATAGTGAGGGCGCGTATTGTAACGATATTCGCCCTTAATAAAAATATTTTTGTGCTTTATGTCTCACTTTTGTTCTCATCGGACGAGTTAAACTTCTTTGGAATCAGAAAGATAAAAAATTTCAAAATAGCATGAAAAGTCTATATTTATCATTTTATCGTAATAAATTGGTATGTGTTCTTAATGATACCGTTTAAAACTTTACTTAATAACAACACCGTCAAGAGTGTGTGATAACAATACCAATCATTTTTCTATAGTGTGGAACAACACGTAAATCTTACAGTATAAAATAATGACGGTTCTTAGCTGACCATACACGAAGCTACCTTGAGCTTCATTAACTGTAGAGGACGTCGGATCTCTTTGTTATTTTTGAATGTAACTTGGGTAGATAAATATCACGTACTTGCTGAACTGATCAGATAACTGATGGATTTAGTATTAACCTCAAGCCACTGAATCAATATTGAGATTCATTAAACAATTATAGGATGGATACTTACCCTCGAAACAGACTTCGCGTTTTCCAACTAAAATAAAGGCGTTGTTTTTATTGTCTAAGGTGAGTCCAGTGCCCAGTTTTGCTACGCAATATTGCAAAGGGCTGCGATTACAATTTAGTCGTTGTATATCTTTTTACATTAGCTTTGTTTGTACGTTGACTGTAAGAGGGGCATTGGCGCTTTTTGCGCTAATAACGGTGACGAGTAGCTATGCCTTGCCTGGTGATAAGCTTGTTTACACGTTGCATGATTCGGTGACTAAAGCGGTTAAGAAAGAGATTCCCGGAGCTGCAATTGCGATCATCATCGATGGGCAAATTCGTTTACTTCGAGGTTATGGTGTAAAGAAGATTGGTGGTAAAAATCGAGTCACCTCTGGTACTGTATTTCCGCTCGCGTCCATTTCGAAAACATTCGCTTCAGCGGTTACTTCGGTGTTGGTTGATAAAGGGATGATTGATTGGGATACCTACGTTGTACCTTATCTTGAAACTGTTGAATTTAGCGATCCATCGCAGGGGAGTATCATTACCTTGCGTCATATTTTGTCTCATACTACAGGGTTGGTGCCTCAAGCTTATTCTGATCTGTTAGAGCAAAATGTCAGTTATGCTAAAATCAGAAGAAGGATTTCTCAAATTGATTTTGTATGCTCCCCCGGTGATTGTTATGGTTATCAAAATGTAGTGTATAATCTCAGTGCAGAAATGCTGGAACTTGCATCTGGGCATGATTACGATGTATTAGTTAAAGAGCACTTACTGATTCCGTTGAAAATGCAGCATGCTTCTGTTGGTTTTGATGCATTTAAAGCCAGCAAAAATCGTGTTGAACCCCACGTTAAAGTAAAATCTGGTTGGGCTGCCGTTAAGCCAGAACCTTATTATTATCGTGTGCCTGCTGCTGCGGGATTAAATGCCAGTGCTCAAGATCTTGCAAAGTGGATGCTGGCACATTTAGGGCATAACCCATCGGTATTACGGCCTTCATCATTAACAATTATGCATAAAGCGCACATTCGGGCGAACCAATCACGGTATAGAGCAAAGCTGAGTAATGTCTATTACGGATTAGGCTGGCGAACATTCGATTACCAAGGTATTACGGGCTTTGTTCATCATGGTGGCTGGGTTAAAGGAATACGAACTGAAATGCTTTTTAACCCTTTAACGCAAACAGGTATGGTTTTTTTAACAAATTGCGAAACAAAATTTGCGCGAGAGATTGTGCTCGATTTTCTTCTATTGTATAAAAAGCATATCTATAACAGTGAAAAGCTTTAAAGATGATACGTTCAGTACAGTTTAATAAAAGTCACGTATTGTTGCACAATAAGGTATATTACTCGGGTTCTTTAAGACAATCAGATGATACACAACGATGAGGAACGGCAAATGCCTAAAAAACGTAAATTGAATCAATGTAAACAAAAAGAGAGTGTTGATTTTCAACGGTTAGAGCCAAATAGCACAGATACTGAGTTTGGTAGAGGAGCCATTAGAGATAATGCACTAAAAGCAGTTGTTACCAGTAAGTTGTTTACAACACGAGTGGTAAAAGCAAAAAAAGGAAAAGGAAGCTTTCAACGAAAGGACAAATATAAAGGGCAAGAGCCCTATTCAATAGCCGCTTAATGTAGCTGATATTGAATAGGGCTTTTTATATACCACTGAAAAGGAACCTAATATTAAAGCAGGCAATGAATGACAACCCCCATTAACATTTTACAGACTATCGCGAGTGCAGTAGGGGCTGAGTGTGTTACCAGTACTCAGATAATTCAGCATTTGTGGGGTGGTTATGGCGAACTTTTACGCGTTGAACTTGCAGGCTGCTCTCAATATGAATCGGTCATTGTTAAATACATAAAACTACCTCAACCTGAACATCACCCAAGAGGGTGGAACACAATCACCTCTCATCAACGCAAGTTAGATTCTTATCAAGTTGAAGTCAGTTGGTATCAACATTTTGCCAATCATTGTAAGAGTGAATGTGCGGTACCCAAGTGTTTATCCGTAAAAGAACAAGATGGCGAAATCTTACTCATCTTAGAAGATTTGAAAACACTAGGTTTTAGTGAAGTACATAAAGACATAAACCAAGAACAAGTCGAAGCTTGTTTATACTGGTTAGCACATTTTCATGCTCAGCACCTTGGTACAGACCCAATAGGGCTTTGGAAGTCCGGCACGTATTGGCATCTAGATACGCGGCCTGATGAAATTGCGGCATTGTTAGATTTCCCCTTAAAAAATGCAGCACCGCTTATCGACGAAACCTTGAAGAAAACCCCGTATCAAACGTTGGTGCATGGTGATGCAAAACTTGCGAACTTTTGTTTTACATCGAAAGGGGATTACGTTGCTGGTGTTGATTTTCAATACGTGGGCAAAGGTTGTGGTATGAAAGATGTCGTACTGTTTTTTAGTAGTTGTATACCATTCGATGAATGTGATAAACGAATACCAAGCTTACTTGATTATTATTTCAAACAACTTGAACATGCTTTAGTTAATCATCAGCCTCAATTAGACCCTAATGATGTAGTGCAATCATGGAAACCACTTTATTGTATCGCTTGGGCTGATTTTCAGCGTTTTGTTAAAGGTTGGAGCCCTGATCACTGGAAGATTAACCCATATACTGAAAGTCTGACTCAAAAAGCATTGTTGCAGTTAGGTGTACCCGATAAGGCATAAATTGAAACCTTGCCCATTGTTTTCAAAAAAATGAACGGGGTTACATTGTGCTGAATATAACTTAGGTGACTATGAAACTTACAGCGTTAGTTGATAACACACGGTTAGATAATCGAACAGACCTTGCGGTTGAGCGAGGCTTGTCTCTTCATGTGAATACGATGGGTAGACAGGTATTATTTGATGCAGGAAGTAGTAAAGCTTTTTGTGATAACGCAGCGTTATTAAACGTTAAAATCCAAGATATAGATGCTGCTGTTATCTCACATCGACACCATGATCATTGTAATGGCGTTAGTCATTTCCTCGAGCGCAACTCTAAAGCTCTGGTGCACTTTCGTGAATGCGAAGAAACCGACTATTGTTTCAAAGCGTTTGGTTTTAAAACTAATGTAGGTATTGATAAGAACTTATTACTTAACGCTAAGGAACGATTTAATTTCGTTAGCAAGACAACAGAAATATTCCCCAATATTTTTATTATTACAAAAATAAGTCGCAAATATGAACAGCCGAAAGGTAATCAGTATCTTTTCACTAACTCTAGGATGGGCGGCTGTAAACCAGATACATTTGACCATGAGTTACTTATGGTTATTAAAGAAAGTGATGGCCTTATCGTATTCACGGGTTGTGCCCATAGTGGTGTGCTTAATATGGTTGAGACTGCGGTTGAGCTTTTCCCTAATACCAAAATTAAGGCCGTTGTAGGTGGCTTTCACTTAGTAGGACTACCACTATTTAACAGTATTGGTGGTAGCAAGAAAGAAATTGAGGCTATCGCTCAAACATTATTAAGTTACCCAATAGATAAGTTATATACCGGTCATTGTACTGGTATGAAGGCGTATGGGTTACTCAAAAGTGTACTTGGTGATCGTTTTGAATACTTACCAACAGGGCGTAGCGTCGTTATTTAGTGGTTAACCTTAGATAAGCTGCTTCAGCTATACGATTTAGTGCAAAAGGAAAGGATGATGTCTAACCAGTACAGTTAGACACGTTGAAAGATTAACCCTGCGACTTTAACTGGATTGTATTTTTGTACAATCTTGGATCGTCAATTTTATCAAACATTAAACTATCTGGTAAACAATCGTCGTCAACGTAGTCAATGTAATCAGCTGATGAATCAAAAACTAAGATATCTAACGCCAGCCTATCCAATCCGTATAAACCACGGTGAATCATATCTGCCGAAAAAACTAATATGTCACCTGCGGCTAATCCAATTGACTTACCCGCTGAGAGATTCTCACTGCTCATTCTGCCATTCTCTTCTTGTCTGACATCAAACTCTTCATCATTATCCCAGCGCTTATGTGTGCCTGGAACTAACTCCATACCGAGTTCATCAAATAAAGGTACACGAAGATGTAATACTTGCGTCTCCTTTATGACTCTTTTTTGCGAATCAAGATCATGATCATATTGGCAGTCTCGATGCCAAAAATCTTTTTGTTGAAGGTTAACAGGGTTAAAAAATAATTGCGTATTCATAAATGCAGGATTAACTGGGATCACTGAATCAACAAGCGCCATTATTTTCTTTGAGCTAATAAAATTAAACAGCTTTACCCGATCGTCAAACGCTAAATATTGACTTCCGGTGATCAAAGAAGAGTTAAAAGCTTCCTCTTGATAAAAATCCGCATTGTCATCTTTCCAACGTTCATGAAATTTTAAGACAATGTTTCTAAGTGACGAGATTTCAGACGTCGTAAAATAGTCCCTTATGACAAAGAAACCTTGTTCCTCATAATGGCTATTCAATTGATTTCTATTTTCTAACATTAACGACCAATAGCCCCAATTTATCATGAGAATTCGCGTCAGAATAACTTACTAACACGTGGAAAATTTCCAGCAGGAGTGGCCTTATACCTACTCCCTGAATGGCAAAGCTTCAACCTGCCATTAAAAAATAGGCATTATACCCAAGTTATCTCAAGATGCTCGCTGAGATCACTCTGAATCCTGCATATTGAGATAGCTTGGGTATATACTTTATCGCTTGCTTCATCGTTAGCAATAAAGTGCATCATTAAGGTATTCATCTAGGTGATGCTCGCTAGGGCTGAGCAACTATTACCGTATTCGAAATAATCTTCTAGATTGAGTTCTGGTTGACGCCGCTTATTCTTATATAAAGAAGCTAGTTATGTTATTGCTCTTAGTGCTAATAGAATGCTGGACGCTATTTTAATTTTTTAATAAGTTAGATTATAAGAATCATTTTCTTAGATCAGATAGTTAATTGTCATTAGGTTAATGGGGTGTTAAATGTGAATTACTTCACATACATGTCTTTATTTTTTGTTTATTATAAATGTACTTCATAGGGGTTTTAATGAAAATGAATTCAAACGAATTAAATATAAAAGTGTTTTTCCAGAGCGTATTAAACGTTCTGGTCAACGCTATTTATTCGTGTGTATGTATTCATAATAATGAAGACCTAATCACAAATACTGAAGAAGAATTAGATGAATTAGCTTCAAATTACAACCAGATTTATATCAATCTTGGTGAGTTAATTGGCAAGAAAATACATCACTGGTATGGTGAGAACGTTCTGCGCTGGAGTCGTAATTTCTTATCTTATCAAGCAAATGTAAGAACGTTGCTTTCTGTACTATCACTGACTTATCTACATTTCGTAGAACAAGTTTCAGCGAGTTCTATGGTGCTATTCTATCGCTATGCGCCGGGAAACAGCGTGACGTTAGGAAATTTGTCTATTAATTCATTTAGTCATGTTCTTAATGTAAAATCATTTAGTATCAATCATTTGAGCAGCAGTCATCTTAAGGTGGCTGCTGTTTTTTTTTGTTTTTAATAAATCAACAGTCAGTAGATTGTTAACGAGGTAAATATGTTTATTGTTTGTGTTGCTGCTTGTCCAACTGGGATTGCCCACACTTATATGGCAGCAGAAGCGTTGGAAGTGCTTGGTAAAGAGCATAACTGGGAAGTGAAAGTCGAGACTCAAGGTAGTACCGGAATCGACAATGAGATCACATTAGAGGATGTCGAACGGGCTGATGGCGCGATAATAGCTGCTGAAATTGCCATCGATGGAATGGAGAGGTTTGAAAACTTAAAAACTTTGGAATGTTCTGTAGCAGATCCAATTAAACAATCAGCCGCAGTATATGAAACCATGATACATATAATAAATAATAAATAATAAAAACAAAAAGGATGAATACCATGACCCTACTATTAAAAACGAAAAAAACAGAAATTGATAGGTTAAGAGAAGCCTTGATGACAGGAGTGTCATATATGATTCCTGTTATTGTTGCTGGTGGCATGCTATTAGCATTTGGTTCATTATTTGAAACGCTTACAGGTGTTGATTTAAAAGAAAGCAATTCCTTTCTAGCCCAAATAATTAATGATTTGAAAATATTTGGTTTATATGGATTAACACTCTTATTTCCAGTTATTGCCGCTTTTGTTGGTTTTGGTTTAGCTGGAAAACCAGCAATTGCACCTGGGTTAATGGCTGGGATGTTAGCTCGAGATATGCAGATGGGATTTCTCGGTGCATTACTTGGTGGTTTGATGGTTGGTTATTTAGTTCGCTGGATGCTAGCGAATATCAAATTACCTAAAGATTTTCGTAGTTTGTTGCCAATGGTAATAATTCCACTATTAGGCACTGCAATTGTTCTTTTTGTTATGAAATATATCGTGGGTTATCCGCTCATTGCACTCAATACAGGATTGGAAAACTGGTTGGTGGATATGTCTGGTGGTAACAAAATATTAATGGCGGCAGTACTTGGCGCCATGGTTGGCTTTGACTTGGGTGGGCCTATTAACAAAGCGGCGATTACTGTGAGTCTTGGCTTATTCGCCCAAGGGATTTATGAGCCTGTAACGGCTTCGCATATCGCTATTATGGTTGCTCCGTTTGGTATTGGTGTTTCGACAATTGTGGCGAAAAAATACTATACCAAAGAGCTGCAAGATAATGGGCGTGCGGCAATGATGATGTCTTGTGTCGGAATCAGTGAAGGGGCTATTCCATTCATTCTTGCCAATCCTGCATTAATTGTGATTAACACTATTGGCAGCGCAATTGCAGCTTCGATGGTTATCATGTTTGATTCGATTGTTGAGGCTCCTGCTGCGGGAATTTTGGCTCTTGTTTTATCTTCAAACTTCTTCTTATACCTGCTTTCAATTGCATCTGGTGTTGTTTTCGTCGCGCTGGGGACATCGGTGCTCATGAAGCGCCAGTATATGAAAAATCAGGCAATGGAAGAGACCCAAAGAAAATACACAGAATCACTATAGAGGACCGAGCAATGTCATTGAATAAAAAGGCATATATTGTGCCACATACTCATTGGGATCGTGAGTGGTACTTTAGTACTGAAGAGTCTCAGGTATTGTTGGTATTTACCATGCAACAGATTCTCGAACAGCTTGAGCAAGATGAAGGAATGCCTTGCTTTGTGCTGGATGGGCAGTCGGTAATGCTGGAAGATTATCTAAGCGTAGTACCAGAAGACACAGCCCGTGTTACTGAATTGGTTAAGCGCGGAAAATTGCTAGTCGGCCCTTGGTATACACAAACTGATCAGTGTGTTGTTCATGGTGAATCTCAGCTCCGTAACTTATTTTGGGGTTGTAAGGATGCAAAGCGCTTCGGTGCAGTGATGAAAGTGGGCTATGTACCAGACTCGTTTGGTCAGAGCGAGCAGCTTCCACAACTCCTGCAGCATTTTGATATTGATAAATGTGTATTTTGGCGAGGAATCTGGGAAGGAATCACTGAAAATACTGAATTTATCTGGCGAGCTCCGAATGGCAGCAAAGTAACAACCGCAGTATTGGAGTTTGGCTACAGCGCATTTCAGGGCATGAAATCTATAGGTTGCCATTTAGATGGGATTGACCAGAAAATGACTGAGCGTTTTTGGCCAGGAGAACGTGAAAACTTCTTGTTTATGGGGGGGCATGATCAGAAACCATGGCAGAGTGAAACGGTAGCTGCAATTCACAATGCCAATGTTGAACGACAATATAGTTATCAACTGTGTAGTTTTGAAGACTATTTTTCTGTGACTACTGAAAAACCGTTGGCTATTGTAGAAAGTGAAATGCTTTATGGTAAGTATAGTCGGATCCACCGTGGAATTTATTCTACTCGTTACGATATTAAAAAGCTGAATAGCAATGTTGAAAACTTGATAGTTAATCAGTTGGAGCCATTGCTAACGGTCGCGAATAGCTTAGGGATGAAATACCCTTACGGTCTGATGGAGAAGAATTGGAAGCAGCTTATGCAAAGTCATGCCCATGATTCGATTGGTGGATGTAATACGGACTCTGTTAATCGACAAGTGCTGGCACGAATACAAGCTGTTCGAGAAAATGCTGAACGCTTAAAAGATATTACTCTTAAGCAGCTGGCTGATGCGTCTACGAAAGGTCTTGAGGGGGAATTTGTGCTTGCCTTTAACCCTCTACCTTACCAGCGTGATGCGATGGTCGAGCTAGAGCTTGTGCTGCCAACTCGACAGTTCGTGCTGCATGATGGTGATGATCTGGTAGACGTTCACTCTATTGATTGTCAGTTGGTTGATATTAATGCGATTGTCCAAGATCCAACCACTCTGGGTGATGAACGCTTTAAATCGTGGTATCGACACCGCATTATTGCTTCTTTGCATGCGTTGCCAGCATGTGGTTATCGTAGCCTGATGGTCGAACGTTTAGCTGATAAAGAGGCAGATATCGATGAGAATGCTGAATCCGCTAGAGATCAAAATCAGTTACAGATGATTCAGAACGAGTACCTGTCTGTCAATGTTGATACCACAGGCAAAGTTTCTCTTACTAATACGGTGTCGGGTGAGCACTGGGAAGATTTACTAACACTGGTTGATGGCGGGGATGATGGCGACAACTATGATTTCTCTGAACCATACAAAGACTATCAAGTTGTTTTACAGGCTAACCCTAATAATATCAAGGTGTCACAGGGAGCATTACGTTCCACAATTTGTATCTGCTATCAAGTTAACTTGCCTAATAACCTACAGGAGAGGGCAGATAAGCTGTGCACGACAGAGCAAACTGCGGTGATGGAATTGTCACTTGAAAAGGGCAGTGATCAAATCGAGATCCATATTCATCTAGACAATCAGGTTGATGACCATCGATTGCAATTACATGTTAATGGTAATTTTCTTGGCCAAGAAGCCATCGCTGATCAGCCTATTGGTCTTATCCGCCGCGGTAATGATGAGCAGGCTCTATCAGTGTGGCAAGAGCAGGAATGGACATCTTGCCCAGTAGCAATGTACCCAATGCAAAGTGTGGTGGCCGGTGAGACTGAACAGGGTGGTATCGCTATCTTAACCGATGGGATCCGTGAATATCAGCAGTACCATGAATCTATTGCTATCACTCTGTTCCGAGCCGTTGGTTATGTTGGTAAGCCAGAGTTGAAATACCGCCCGGGTCGTTTATCTGGTTTGCCTGATGTAAGCCCAGATTCACAGCTTAAGCAGCCATTATCATTCCGTTTGGCTTTGTACCCATTTAAGGGGAAAGCGATGGAAGCAGGTTTGTGTTATCGGGCTAAACATTGGCTAACAGCGCCGCTAACTATACATAATGGCATCGTGCAGCGGTTCATGATTGCTCCACCTTTGTTTGAGGCTCCTGAATGCTTCAGCTTAATGTTTTTTGATCATCCTGAATTAGCGGTAAGTGCTATCAAGACCACTGAGGATGACAGTGGTGCAGTTCTTTTTAGATTACTAAATAGCGGGATGCAGCCAACTGAACTAGGTGATCTTCCTTCCGGTTGGCAAGTGGAGATTGCCAATGGTATGGAACAGCCAATCGGTAAGGCAACCAGCTCTACCATGGTTCCTCCTCAAGGGTTGATTGCCCTGAGAATGTACAAAACACGAAGTAAGTAATTCCTCCTGTTAGCGCCAAGCCTTCACCATCAGATTGATGGTGATCGGCTTTGTTCGTCACTATGTAAACGGAAATATTTAGGTACTGCTATGACAAGACAATTTGAATTTAAAAATGAATTAGCAAATGGTATTCATGCTAGGCCAGCAGCTGAAATAGAGAGCCGTACAAAGGCGTTCCAGTGTCACATTTCCTTGGTTAATAGAACTAAAGGGATAACCGCTAATGCTAAAAGCGTGTTGTCGTTGATTGGTATTGATGCAGTGTTGGATGATGTTTGTCAGTTCATTTTTGACGGTAAGGATGAGTTAGCCGCTTTTGAACATATTCATCATTTTATTACTCAGGAATTTTCGTACTGTGACGAACCTATTGAAGTTATTGAACTTAATGACAGCTTGTCACTTCCCGTTTCATTAAAATTGTCAAATCCGTGTTATGTACGCGGTAGTATCGCGTCAAAAGGGATTGGGCAGGGTAAGCCCATCATTTGCAGTCAGGTCAACTTGCATCAACTTGCCGATGAGACCGAACAGCAGTTGAGCGAAACAGTTACAGAGCATTTACTAGTCGGTCTGGAAAAACTACAACAACAGTTGTTTTCAGCTATTGCAGCTGTAGATTCGAAAGCAAAAGAAGAGCTCGCTATTTTGCAGGCTCACTTGCAGATTGCTGACGATCCTGTTTTTAGTGAAACCTTGTTAAAATATGCTAAGCAAACCAACACTCTTAAAGCTATTGCTGTTGCAGCTGATGAGCTTAAAGCTCCTTTACTTAATAGCCAAAGTAGCTACATGAAAGAGCGGGCATTAGATATTGAAGACCTGTGTACTCAGCTCGCCTGTTTGGTCGTTGGTGAGTCGCTGAAAAAGCCAGTGGTGCTAACTTCCAATAGTATAGTGATTGCTGAGAACCTAACACCGAGTGAATTACTGGGTTTCGATAAGTCATTACTAAAAGGGATCGTTCTAGCCCATGCGGGGCAAACTTCCCATACGGTAATCTTGGCTCGTTCATTTGGTATTCCTGTATTGACGGGGATAGAAAATTTACAGTCGTTTATTTATGGCTCTGAATGGGTTGTTCTGGATGCACAATACGGCTGCTTGATCCGCGAACCAGATCATCGTGTTACAGAGTTTTATAAGTTGGAAGCGCGTAAGTGTGTAGCCAAGAATGATTTATTGGCTCCTTTTATGACGACGAAAGGAATAACTAAAGACGGTCAGTCAATGGCCTTGTTCGCCAATATCGCCGTTGGATTGGAAGCAGAAATGGCTTTTATTCGAGGCGCCGAGGGGATCGGCTTATTCCGTACTGAAATGTTGTTTATGGATCACCCTCAAGCACCCACAGAGCAGGAACAATTTGAGATTTACAGTGAAGTGGTAAAGGCCGCTAATGGGAAGCAAGTCATTATAAGAACACTCGATATTGGCGGGGATAAGCCATTAGCATACCTCGAATTACCACAAGAAGAGAATCCGTTCTTAGGCTATCGTGCAGTGCGTATGTACCCACAGTATCAGGCTATGATTGAAAGTCAGTTGCGTGCATTACTACGGGCTAGTGCATTGGGGGACATCGATATCATGATTCCGATGGTCTCTTGTGTTGAAGAGGTAAAGTGGATTTATCAGCTATGCCACCAATGTGCCGAACAGTTAACGATGGAAGGCCAGTCAATTGGTAAGTGGCGGCTTGGGATCATGGTTGAAGTGCCATCAGCTCTGTATTTTCTGGAAAAAATCTCTAGTTGGATCGACTTTGTTTCCATCGGCAGTAACGACCTGACTCAATACTTTATGGCATGTGATCGGGGGAATACAAAAATCAAATCGCTTTATGACAGTTTGAACCCTGGATTTATTGCTTTTCTTCGGGATATTGCGGTAACGGCTAAACGTTCCGGACTTGAATTAGGCATTTGCGGTGAAATGGCCAGTGATAGACGTGCTCTGCCATTACTACTGGCAATGGGGTTTGATGAAATCAGCTTATCTTCTCCGAATATTGCAATGTTACGGTCGCAACTCCATATTCTTGACTGTGAAGCCTGCCAATGCTTATTAGTCGAGGTGGTTAGTAAAGAAACCGCTGATGAGGTAAAAGAGTGTATTGACGCTTTCTGGCAACAACAAAGTCAGCCTGAAATCTTGGATGAACGCCTAGTCATACATTGTGAAGCTAAAGATAAAACGAGTGTGATTAAAATGTTGACTGATAATTTGGAAATTCAAGGCCGAGTGATTCGCGGTGATGCGGCAGAGCAAGCCATTTGGGATCGTGAAGAAATTTTTGCTACATCACTAGGATTTGGTGTCGCGATACCACATTGTAAGTCTGAACATGTAACGCACAATAGCATCTCTATTGCTCATTTATCAGAGCCAATCGTATGGAACGACGATGAGAATGAGTGTGTATCGACGGTGATCATGCTAACAATGTCCAGTCATGATAAAGGTGGCACTCATATGAGTATTTTTTCGAAATTGGCACGAAAGTTAATGCATAGCGATTTTAGACAACAGCTGATGCAAACCGACATGGAGGAAACAGAAAAAACTGAACAAACGATGGAACTGTTAAGAGGTTGTTTGTTTAAAGAAATGGCATGAAAAGTTTAATAGTCGTGATTTAGAAGAATCTTTTACCGCAAGTGATCCATACAATAAAGACAAAAGACACCACGGGTATTTCACTGGCAATGTATATGATGTTTGTGTTTTTTTAAAATTGAGAGGTTTAAATTAAAAAGTAATTATGTCATCGGTGTGGTTAATCTAAATTAATGCAGTGATGGTCTAAAACTAATTTTGGTTCAATTAATAAGGTGGTTAATACGTGGTATTTATAATGTGGCTAACTAATAAATAGAAGTTTATCTGTTTGTTGGTTTTATTAAATCAAAAGTGTGACTATTGTTTGGTAATATGTGAGAAATGTTTGTTACTATTATTTTAATAAGTTGATCGGCGGTGGTGGGTATATTAATGAGTATGTCATTTTATGTATTGAAAACACTTAAAAAGCATTTGGCTAGTTTTCTAGCTGTGTGCCAATACCTGCTTTCAGAAGTTATGGCATTTTTATTTATACCTCCTCAACTTGATTGTAATATTGACAGTAAAGAGAATAACTTAGGTGAAGTAAGCGCCCTGTGGGAGTCGTTGTGGACTAGTGTTGGCCATCAATTATCTTCTCGATATCATTATCATCCGTTTGAAAAAAAGAAAGTTGATCTTGTTACTTCTTCAAAGAAAATGGTCGTTAAACTTTGTGCTGTAAGGCGATCCTTATTGGCTCACGCCTGTATTAATGCGGCTTCAAGTCAGATGTTGACTTGTTATCGCAATGCAGGTGAACCTGCTTATAATAGTGTTATACCTTGTTCTGTTAACTATTACCCTGTCACTTTTTTAATCGAATCATTATTATTAAATGCAAAAGCACAGCCAGTGATACTACGGCTGTGCTTTTTCTATGTCTTGTTGAAAAAATAAAAAATAATATAAGGAAATAACTATGTTTTTTGTTTGCGTTGCTGCGTGCCCGACGGGCGTTGCTCATACTTATATGGCTGCCGAGTCACTATCAATAATTGGTGAGTCATTAGGCCATGAGGTTAAGGTGGAAACTCAGGGTAGTATGGGGGCCGAAAATGTAATAACTGAAGAGGATATGAAACGTGCGGATGGTATTATTATTGCTTCGGAAGTGGCAATTAATGATAAAGGGAGGTTTGTTGGGTTACCGATATTAGAATGTGCAGTATCGGATCCAATTAAACATGGTGAGGCTGTTTTTGAAGCTTTATGTGAGGCGATTAATAATGGTTAAGTTTAATGTAAATAAAAAAAGAAATTCAACGGGTGTTGAAATAAAGCAAGCAATAATGACAGGCGTATCTTATATGCTGCCTTTTATTATTGCCGGTGCCGTAATTATGGGGATATCCCGTATTGGCGCTTCATTTTATGGCATCGATAATATCTGGGATGGCAGTCATGCTGAAGCGGGCAATGCGCTGATCAGAATGTTCCATGCCTTTGATGGATTCGGCGGAATGGCGCTTAGCTTAATGCTGCCCGTGGTGGCAGGTTATATCGCATACTCGTTAGCCGATAAGCCGGGTATTGGTCCTGGTATGATTACGGGTTTGTTGGCAAAAGATCTGGGTACCGGCTTCTTGGGTGCATTAGCCGCAGGTTTTGTGGCTGGTTATATTGTCCGCTACCTTGCAAAAAACATTAAGTTACCGCAATCACTGGCGTCTGCAGGGCCCATTTTTATTATCCCAGTTGGCGGTACATTATTGGCATGTATCATCATGATGTATGTGATTGGTGACCCTCTTGCCGCAATGAACCGTGGTCTAGAAGCTTGGTTGCTTAGTATGTCAGGTACCAACAAAGTCATTCTGGCTGCCATTATAGGCGGTATGGTGGGGTTTGACCTCGGTGGTCCAATTAACAAGGCGGCGGTGACTACGGCAATGGCGATGCTGGCCTCCGGAATTTATGACCCGAATACAGCTGCACAGGTTGCCATTATTATCCCGCCTATCGGCATTGGTGTTGCTACTTTGATCTGGAAGTCCCGCTTTCCTGAGTCATTACAAGAAGCTGGTAAGGCGTCCACTCTTATGGGGCTTATTGGTGTCTCAGAAGGTGCGATTCCTTTTGCCTTAGCAAACCCCAAAATAATTATTATAAATGTGATTGGCTCAGCTGTGGGCTCGGCGATGGCTGTTGGTTTTGGTGCGGTAAACCGTGCTCCTATCTCTGGGTTTTATGGCTGGCTGGCGGTGGAAAACTGGTTGACCTATGTTGTGGCAATTGCTGTGGGTTCGGCCATTGTCACCTTAGGTTCATTGTTAGTATTCAAAGGTGAAATGCCGACAAAAATAACAAAAAAGTCGGACAAGCCAAGTTTTAATATCACCAAAGCTTAACTCTTACTCATTCAATAATGTGGACTAAAAATGAAAAATATAACGAAACTGAGCATGGCTGTCATGATCGCCTGCGGAGTCTGTACCTCTGCTGTCGCGAAAGAAATGAAAGTAGCATTTATGCCAGATATCCACTTCCATGATGTGTACGGCTCGTTTGAAGACGGTTCATATCAAGGGCCTAAAAACAGCAAAAGCGGCAAGAATGCAACCATTCGCAGTATGTATGCGCAATTGACATCGACTCGGTTGTTTAATGAAAATTACTTTGCGTTAATCGCAGCTCTTGATGATGCTGTTGCGCGTGGTGTTAAGTACGTTGCTTTGCCTGGTGATTTCAGTGATGACGGTCAGCCAGTCAATGTACGCGGACTTCAGAAAATACTGGAGCGTTACAATAAAGAACACGGTATTGAGTTCTTTGCCGCTCCGGGTAACCATGATCCGGTTAGACCTTTTGGGCGGCCTGGTGGTAAATCTGACTTCTTAGGCGAGGACGGAAAAACACAGCGGATCTTTAGCAAAGGGGCAAAAGAGTGTCTGGGGTATGACGGTGTTTCTACCGTGATTGATGCTGGGTATGAACTGCCGACGGTATGTAGTGAAGATATCCGAGAGTTGGGTTATGAAGGCCTGATGTCATCATTAGCTGATTATGGTTTTTCCCCACAAAAGTCCAATGTATATTGGGAAACGCCGTACTCAGACTACAACCAGAAAAGTTACAGTTTTGCGAATGCAAGTAAAGCGGCTGATTACCAGAAGCGCCAGTATGAAATTTGCAATCAGGGTACGGGGGGAGAATACAAAAAAGAGGGCTACACCTCATGCATGAACGTGCCAGACACCAGCTATTTGGTGGAGCCAACCCCCGGCCTATGGTTGCTTGCTATTGATGCCAACGTATATGTACCAAAAGCCAATGCTGATACTAGCAACCCGGAAGCGGGCGATAATTATTCAGGTTCTGGTAATGCAGGCTATAACAAAATGCTGACCCATAAACAGCAAGTTATTGACTGGATGCGTGATGTCGTTAAGCGAGCAGAAGATCAAGATAAGATCCTTGTTACTTTTAGTCATTTCCCGATGACCGAGTTTTATAATGGCGCCGCAGAAACCATTGCAGACATCTTCGGACAAAGTAGCTTCCAACTGAAACGCTTGCCGAGAGAAGATGTCAGCAAGGCTTTAGCACAAACCGGCATCAAGCTTCATGTTGGTGGCCACATGCACTTTAACGATACTGGGGTTAAGCACTACGATGATAATACCTTCTTGTTCAATGTTCAGGCGCCGTCAATGGCGGCTTATGTGCCTGCTTATAAACTCCTAACTTTTAAAGGTAAGCAGCAGGTTGAAGTGGAAACCGTGATTTTGGATGAAGTTCCGCGTTTTAACGAGTTGTTTGAACATTATGCAAAGGAGTGGGATCACCTTAAGAAGATTGACGCCGATGAAATGTGGAATAAAGAAGTGCTCAGTGCCAAAAATTATTATGAGTTTACTAACTGGCACATAACCGAGCTTACTCGAATGCGCTTCCTTCCTGAAGATTGGCCTTGTGACTTAAAGCAGATGCTGTTTGCTTTGGATGGTAAGAGCATGCTGATCTTGAGCCAGCTGGATAGCTCAATTAGCAATGAGCAAATTGCAACACTGACCAAAGGCCAGCAGGTCATTGAAATCTGCCAGAAAAATGAGGTCGAAACCTACTTTACACCGGAAAAAATCAACGACTCTGAGTTTACAAAAGCTTGGCAGCAAGCAAGCGTTAAGGCATCTGAACTGGCAAAACAGTCGAACTTGAATCTTGACGACTTTGCGCGCTGGAACGGCTTTGATTTTGCGGTTGATTTCTACCGCTTGAGAAATGCCGATGAGCTTGCTTTTAAAGATATCGAGAAGCAGCGCATTCCTCAGTACAGCCTGTTGGCACAAACACTGGCCAAAGATTTACGTCCAAAGCCAATTGATGCTTCCAGCGCTTTTGGCGAGGTCTTTAAGCAGCGTTTTGGTAGCCTGTTTGGTATTTTGACCAAGTTTGCCAATGGTAATGCCAGCCGTCACTTTATGATCGATCTTGAAAAAGGCGAGCTGACCGATCTGGCACCTGAGCTGAAGCGTTTAGATTCTATCAACTAAGCCGCCAGAACTCACTGATTGACCTATAAGCCCGCTAAGTTACTTATGAACCGTATTTTCGGCTCACCAGCTCAGGCGGGCACAGCATTATGTTTCGAGTATCTATATTTAAAATTCAATTGAAATAAGGAAATCAACTAATGAAAAAGATAGCCATATTTTTGCTAGCTGCGCTGGCACTACCTGCAATTGCCGATGACTTTAATGTAATGTCATTTAATATAAGAAATAGTAAGGATAGTGTTGATGGCAGTGTATATGATGGAAATAACACTTGGGACAATCGTAAGGAAATAGTGTCATCAATATTCAGCGAACAAAATATTGATATTGCTGGTTTACAGGAAGCTTTTAATGATCAAATTATTTATTTAGCTAGAAACTTATCTAACTATGGTTGGGTTGGGGTTGGGCGAGATGATGGAAAAACAAAAGGCGAGGCTGTCCCAATTTTTTATAGGGCTGATAAGTATGTAAAACTTGGTGGTGGTACATTTTGGCTTTCTGAAACCCCAGAGGTTGTCGCTAGTGTTGGTTGGGATGCAGATCTAACTCGTATTACAAGTTGGGTAAGACTTGAAGATAAAGAGTCAAGTAAACGTGTACTTGTATTTAATGCTCATTTTGATCATATTGGAAAAGTCGCACGGCAGCAGAGTGCTAAATTATTAAGTAAGAAAGCCAAAGAAATTATTGGTGATGATAATGATGCAGTTATTGTTTTAGGTGACTTAAACTTTGAAAGAAGTGACGTCGCTTCATATGAAGCATTGACCAGTTTATTTAATGATGCGAGATCTACAACTATAAAGCCATTTGAAGGTATTGACGGTAAGGAATATACATATCATGGTTATTTTAAAGAGCCTACCGAAGACATTGATTATATTTTTGTGAATGATAAGCTGCGCGTTAATACCTTTAAATATGTCAATGTCATTAAAGATGGGATTTATTCCTCCGATCATCTATCTGTTATTTCAAATGTCGAGCCTAAATAGTATTGATGATATTTAAGCATTCAACATTAACCCCGTAACTAAACATGTTAGTAATACAATGATGTTACCTGCTTACAAGTTGCTGAAGATACTAAGTCTAATGCTGGAGAGGCGTGTTTTTGATTGGTTCCAACTATGGCAGGTACAGTACATCTTGCTCTGCTGGGCTCAAACCGAGCTCGGCATCGCAGAAAAAGATCGTAACGACGTGCGAATGTCTTGGCTGAAAATATGACAGCAGGAAGTTCATGCACCTTGCGTGGTGCCACATCGACATTGTGTCTCTAAGATCAGACTCAGCACCCAGGGTGCGTGTTTTCTCATATCTATCTTGCGGCAATGCGCTGAAGCAATGGGTATGCTGTCGTTACTCTGTTCATTAACTATAAGAGCAGGATCTCTGATGAAAAAAACTATATTGATAGCATCTGTGTTGTTATCTGGCATCGCCTGGGCGGAGGATGCCAAAGTGTGCTTCTACGAAGATGAAAACTTTCTTGGGCAGAAATGGTGTACTCAGCAGCTGGGCCAGCAGAATATGCCAAGTAGTATGAACGATAAGGTCACGGCGATTCGACTTTATGGCAACACCTATGTCAAAGTTTATGAACATGGCAACCAAGGGGGGAAGTCCACCACAGTGATGCAGGATACTTTCCTGTTTAAAAGGCTGAATGACAACATCTCCTCATTCGATCTTTTGGGAAGAACCACCGACGATTTTGCGTGCCTCTATCAAGATTCAGGTTATGCCGGTACTCCGATGTGCGCGATCGCGGGAGAGGGGATTGCTGATATGGGGATAGCTGATCTAACCAATGAGATGAGTTCAGTGTTTCTTAGCGGCAATGCCGGCGCGACTTTGTATCGTTACCCCAATTTCAACAATAGTAGCGTCACCCTGATACGCTCATCTGGCAACCTTAAAGACCATAGTTTCAATGATGAGGCTGACAGTTTTAGGGTTCACACCCGTCAACCTTCAACGCTACAGGAGCAGATGGCGGCGCAGAACGAGCTAGTAACCTACTCACCCATCTACAAAGCTACTTGGATGGGTACTCATAACTCCTATAACTCGGGCGATTATTACTGGGCTAGTGCTAAACCCAATCAGTCCACCTCTATTATCGAGCAGTTGGAGTCTGGGGTGCGGGCGATTGAGATTGATGTTGTCGGCCGTACACTCAAACACAAGGTCGATACTAGCGGCACCAGTTTTGTGCGGGTCATGTCTGAGATCAAAAACTGGTTGAGGGTCAATCCTGGGCAGTTTATCTATGTCAAGTTTGAGCACTCTAGCAAGAATGAGGGCTATGAGCAGGATGTAGCTCGAGAGATCATTGAAACCTTCGGTAATATGGTCTTTCGAGATGCAGTCAATGGCTGTAACTATGCGCCGGAATCCTTGACGACCAAACAGTTACTCGATGACGGCAAGCAGATCATGTTCTTCGCCTTTAACGGTGATTGCGGTAATAATACCGACTACCGTAGCGTGATCTGGAACCGAATGGGCCCCGAGACCAGTGATGACCATGACTATGCTGCTGGTTGTCCATCAAGCCTGCCTGCTTGGGAGTTGGGTCGTTTCAGTACCATTGTTGAAGACAAACGCGGTTGGGTTTGGGATCATTATTTGCCAGTATCGCAAGTGCGGCCTGCGTTGGAGTGCGGCATCAACTTTATCGGTCGCGATCAGTTCCTGCCTGATGATGCCGATGGCTATATTGCCAATCACATCTTTAGCTGGCGCAACGGTCTGGAGACACCGAGAGTTGGTCGACAGCATGTTAAGTTATCGGTGGGCTCTGATGGCTATGCCCACTTTGCCACTGCAAGTCAAAGCGAGCAGTATCCTGCGCTTTGCATGAACCGCGAAGGTCAAATTCAGGCTACCAGCCAGGCGGTGAGCTATGACCAAGCACAAGCGACCTGCAGTAATGAGTTTGCCGACTCACGCTTTACCGTGCCGACCAACGCGAGGGCGTTGAGCCTGTTTGTGAAGTCGGTTAATGAGGGCGCTCAATTTTGGATGAACTACCGTGCCATCGGCGATCGTTGGGTGCCATTTGCTGAGTAGGTTTTATTAGATTTTAAGTCGCCTATTTTATATAAACGAAAAGCGGAAACAGGCCTTCTAGTCATAGAGGGCCTTTTTATGGCTATGTCTGAATAAGCTGTTGCGGCGTGCGCCCAACAGCTTCTAATAAACAATCTTCGGGCGTGATTGCCGTTCGATAACGCTCTAGCATCCGACGCCAACCTAAATAACTCCCCAAATACTTTGTTGCCACTCCATGAAATCGATACATCCACCCTTTGAGTCGACTATCAAAGGCATTCACATTCTGAATGTGAAAAACACCTCGCGATCGGGGACCTTGGCTGTGAATGACTTCATGTGTAATTCCCAACTCTTGACAGAAGGCGTTATAAATCTCTGCGCCATCGGTACAAAGTATCGCATCCTTATCAACCAAGGGAGATAAAGCGGTTTTAACATGTGCAGGTTAAAAGCACGGATAAAATCACCAGATGGCATATTTACCAAGCCATTAAGTGGCAGTCCACAGGGCGGCATTATCAGTCCGGTGTTACCGCTGCACGTAGAGACAAACTTATAAGCTGTAATCCTGAGGAGCCGTTTCATGATGCATTTTATAAACTAGGTGCTTACTTGACGGCTGTAGGTTTAACGTATGACGACATACTGGAAATGACCATATTTTAAATGTTAAAGATAATAATTATGTCCATTAGTATTGGTGGGTGTAAATAAGTGTAATGATTTATATGGCAGGATTTTATATTCACAACTATTTTTCTTTTATTCGTTTTATACCAACAGAATCACTGAACAGTAAAATAATATACAATAGTGATGTTATCTACGGTATGTATTCAAATGATATAGCAATTTTCATTGCTGTTTCACCTCCTTTTTTTCTGTCTTATTTTGTTACATTTATCAAAGTAGAGTATTAACTTTAGATTGTTGATCTCAATGCCCATTCAGCGTACAGTTGTACCCTGAATCGGCTTACACGTGTAAGCTGAGTTTTCAGGGGTAGAATATAAGCGATTGAAGTTCAATGACTTGAGCTACTATCACAATGAAGTATATCAGCATGGCTGTAGATAAGATTTATCGATAAGGAGTAATGATAATGATTCAAAAGATAAAGAATTGGTTTGAACTGAGAGCAATTTGCAAAAATGATGAATGGGAGTCAGATTTTTTTTCACTATATTTTTAGCTTTAAGCATGCCGCATGAAGTGTGGTGATACGTTTAATCAGCATTATGGGTTACAGAGTATTTTTACGTTAGTTTTAAATGGTCAAGTTTGTCGTAGAGGCGAATTTGACCAGCAACACGCAATGAAAGTGTATGCTGGTCGTGTTTTATATTCGTTATTAAGATGACTAAACGATCTTATTTAATAAATCAGCTTCAAATTGATCAGTAGAAATTGTTAAGTTTTGCGATATTATTTGAGAGTCTAATTTGATAATGTCTTTTTCTAATGTTGCTAACGTGAGTGAGTTGTTATCCAGTAAGTAGACTTGCTTTAAACTCGAATAATAGAATTTTAGTATTATTAATGCATTAACATCATGTAATTCTGCTCTGTTTTTTATCTTAGCCAGTTTTCGATAAATTTTATTGTGCAGTTGTTTTAACTGCCAAACGTAATAGATTTCTTTAAGATATGGTTTATCTCTTAATCGACTTAATACACTGGCACAAACGATGGCAGCCAAAACTACACCGATCAAATTGAGATGAAAATTGCCTGTAGAACCAGATCGGGCAACTGTTTCAGCACCAAACACCGCAATTAATAGCGCACCAAAAGCGAGCGATAATACGGCTAAACTGCCAACAAAAAAAACAATCACTCGATTAATATTCTTACGATAAACAGCCTTGTCAATTTCCATGATCTTCATGTTGGATTAGCATCCATGTGTGACTCTTAATATGGATGCATTCTACGTTTTTTTTGTCGCAAGGGGAGAGTTATGTGTGAAATAACAGAAATTTATTATGAAATATGTTGATTCTAACTGGGTGGGGGAATCGAAATCCCCCCACAAAGTGAGAGTTGTTAAGGGCAACTCACTTACTCTGTACTCTTAGCTTTCAGCACATACCCATCTTTGCTTTCATTAATCACATCGTTTTGATTACTGAGCTTGGTTATCTGCTTTTTCACTTTCATGCATCCACTCATTAAACAGTTGATACCAAATAGCCAGTATAACAGGGCCGATAAATAGCCCTAGTATGCCAGATGACACCATGCCACCTATTGCGCCCAGTAATATAACAGGCATAGGAATATCTAATCCACGGCCCATTAATAAAGGTTTTAAGAAGTTGTCACTTAACCCTGCAAGTAAAGTCCATACTGCAAAAATGGTGGCAGTTGTTGAGTCATGAATGGAATATACATAGGCAATAACGGGTGCGACAACCAATAAAGCAGGTAGCTGAGCAATAGCGAGTACTAGAACCAAAATGGTAATTAACCCTGCAGTAGGCAAACCAATTGCGAAAACACCGATACCCACTAGAAATGCCTGAATGCAGGCAACCCCGACAACCCCCAATAACACACTACGGATCGTTGCTGTGCATAGCGTTGCCCATTCTTCGCCGTGTGCACCCGCAATACGAACAGAAAGTGTATTGACAGATTTTGAAATGCTAGTTGCATTCGCCATAAAAGCGGCTGAAATTAACAGTGAAATAACAAACATCAAGATGCTGACGATACTGTTACCAACAACCGATGCCATCATAGCTAAACCGGATGTTAGTTGTGGTAAGAATTTTGTGAAGGCTTTTTCTAGGTTGGTCGAAAAAAGTTGCCATACATCGAAGATTTGCTGGCCAATAATGGGAATGTTTGCAATTCGTTCTGTCGGGCCTGGAATCTTCAACGTACCTGAGCTGATGGTACTGGTGATACCTTCTACAGACTCAACCATTGAAATAGAAAACATAACAAAAGGAACGGTGAGAATTAGAATGCCAATAAGAGCAATAACGGTGGCGGATAAACCTCTCTTTCCTTTCAACATGTTTTCGAGCTTTACCGTTAATGGCATAAGGGCTACGGCAATAATAGCACCCCACAGAACGGGAATTAGAAAGGGTTTTACAATACCGTAAGACCACGCTAACAAAATAAATAACAAGCCAACACGTATTGCTGACTCGACCATGTTATTGATAAAAAATTGACTTTGTTTCTTGTCGTCGGGCGTTTGATTATTCATTGAGTGTCCCGTCATTAATAATATCTGGAATGTGTTGTTCGCTTACAAGGTTAGAAAATATAGTCGATAGAGATAATCTTAGAACATAGTTGAAGGTTTTGTTTAAAAGGAAAATTGACGCATAGGTTGACTCTGGTTGGCTACACTATTGTTAAAGTATTTATCTCTAATGTTGCCTAAATAATGAAAGGAAATAATATGGATGGATTCATAAAAACGCTACCTAAAGTTGAGCTGCATTTACACATTGAAGGGAGCCTAGAGCCCGAACTCATGTTTACGTTAGCTAAGCGAAATGGTATTGATTTACCCTATGAGAGTGTTGCTCAAGTACAAGCTGCTTATGATTTTGATGATCTACAATCTTTTCTCGATCTTTATTATCAGGGTGCTCAAGTGTTGTTATACGAGCAAGATTTTTATGATTTGACGTGGGCTTACTTAAAAAGGTGTAAGGCGGATCACGTTATTCATACTGAGATCTTTTTTGACCCCCAAACGCACACTGCCCGTGGTGTTCCTTTTGATGCAGTTATTAACGGAATAACTCGTGCGTTAGAGGATGGCCAAGAACAACTTAATATCAGTAGCCACACGATTATGTGTTTTCTACGTCATTTAAGCGAAGAAGATGCGATTGAAACCCTTCAGCAAGCATTGCCATATAAAGATAAAATCATTGGTGTTGGTTTAGATTCATCTGAGCAAGGTCATCCACCTGAAAAATTCAAGCGTGTTTTTGAACAAGCAAAAGAACTTGGCTTTTTGACGGTTGCACATGCAGGAGAAGAAGGACCCGCAAGTAATATTTGGGATGGGTTAGACATGTTGCACATATCTCGTGTCGATCACGGAGTGAGGTGCATTGAAGATGAATCATTAGTACAGCATTTAGTGGAAAAACAAATACCACTCACTGTCTGTCCGTTATCGAATGTAAAGCTCAAAGTGTTTGATCATATGCGTGATCACAATATTGTCGAGTTATTGCGCAAAGGATTATGTGTGACGGTAAATTCTGATGATCCTGCTTATTTTGGTGGTTATATGGTAGATAATTTCCTTGCTGTTGCGCATGCTCTTAACCCATCAAAACGTGAACTGGCTAAGTTTACCGAGAATGCAATCGAAGCAAGCTTTCTCACATTGGAAGAGAAAACTGCCTTGAAAGAAGTGCTGCAACATTATATTGATAAGCAATTAAAGCCCATTCTATGAATATATGCGTTGTGAATACGGGTGTGCAATGAAATTTTTTCTATCACGACACATTCGTTTTTTCTTTCAAACATTCAAATGCTAAAAAAACGAACGTTGTAACCACTGTTTCACTTTATCCAACATGCTGGTGGTTGGCTTATTTGCTTGCGCGTTATCAACACTAATATAATAAGCTTGCATAAAACCAGAGCGAAGCGTGTCGGTATGTGTAGATGAATCTCTTTCTTGACTGTCTGATAGCAGGTTAGCAACCTCTGTTGCGTGATCATTTGCGTAGCTAAAATCAATACCTTGGTAGCCTTGAACAAGTAACCATAGAGTCGTGATAACAATAAGTTGGTTGCTGTCTGTTGGTATCAGCTTATCAGCGTGTTCTTTGCCTACGGTTTTCTTAAATACTTGCTGCATATTATGAAGGCTTTGACGCTTTTGCTCAAAATCCAGTTGAGCTTCATTCTGAGCCTTAGTCATTACACCTAATAGTAAATCATGACGAGGGCTATCAGGTTTTTGCTGGCATACAGAATCAAAAAAAGGCGAACAAACCGTAATAAACTGGTCAAGTTCGATGCGTTGTGGGTCATCAAAGGTGAGTTGTTCTAAGCCTATTGCTTTTAGTTCAGTTTGTAGGTTTCTCATGCTTTAAGTCATTAAATGCAAAAATCTTTCCACATTATACGTGATTGGGTTGGAAAAATAACGAATTAGATATTTGGCTCTAGAATCACTTGCTATAGTGGAAGCATAACAGCGATTTAATCCCCATACGTGTGAGAGTGATGATGACGACTTTTTATGACATATCAGCAGATAATATACGTGGTGAAAGCGTATCGATGAATGAGTTTGCAGGTAAACTCGTGCTTGTAGTGAACACGGCGAGTAAATGTGGTTTTACGCCTCAATATCGGGGTCTACAAGATTTGTATGCAAAATATAAAGATCAAGGTTTAGTGATTATTGGTTTCCCATGTAATCAATTTGGTGGGCAAGAACCGGGTGAGAATAACGCTATCGCCGAATCATGTTTGATAAATTATGGTGTCGATTTTCCAATGTTTGCGAAAGTTAATGTAAATGGTGCTGATAGCCACGCGCTATTTCAATATTTAGCGAAAGCACTGCCGGGTACATTTGGCTCTAAGGTGAAATGGAATTTTACTAAATTCATGATTAGCCGTGACGGTAAACCATTAAAGCGTTTTGCACCTACCAAGAAACCAGAATCCATGGAAGCCGATATTGTTCGAGCGTTAAAGGCATAACCATATGCTTGTTATCGTCAAATAATCGAATGTTAAATGATGAAAACGCCGTTGGATGTTATCGAGTAGATACAGTCTAGGTGGCGTTATTCGTTTGATGTCGGCGGTAGAGCGTAAAGTGCATCATAGCTCTCAATATTTGTTGAATCAGTGAATTGAGAGAGTTGCTTTATGATGTTCTGTTTTGTTACGAGGTGCTCTTTTTGAGTAATTATGAGTAATTGACCTACTGCTAGGTACCGATGGCTGGTGGGTTTACGAGTGGTTAAATAGTCTGCTAAGAATATCTGCTGAACGGAAGAGTCATTAAATAACCCTAAGCTGTCTTGTAACACTTTTAATGTGGAAATTTGTTTGGTAATGATTTCGTTTGAAAATAGAGGAGAAAAATACGCCAATAAGTAACGTAATTTTTTACATTCAATACGCAGATGATGAATGTCATCATCGCTACTATTTAGGGTTAATGCTTGGCATATAATCAATACTTTATGGTATCGATTATCGATCATTTCTTTTCCATATATCAGGCTTGGTTCTTTCCCCTCATCTAAAGGGTTCTGTCTTAATTGTTCAATCACTTCTTTTATTTTTAGGCACTGTTGCTGATAATCATCTGTTTTTATCCATAGCTTTACCTCTTTAAAGCTTTTTCTTCGATGGCTTTGCAAATCATCAAAAAAACGTGCTAACCCTTGATGATGTTTGTGTTCTAAGCAATCAAAGTAGTCATCCATCTTCAGTAAGTAGACATCTAGATCGCGTAGTTGATTGGTTTTTTGCATCAATATCTTTAGGTTACTTGTTAATGCTTTACTATGTTCAGGTTGAAAAACACCTTTCATCAACGTTGTGATAGCACGGCATCTACGAAGCGATACCCTATATTGATGTAAAAATTCACTGTCATCATCTCTTAGCAATCCAGACTCATGTTTACGAGCATGATTAAACTCAGCAAAGAGATAAGAATGAACGGGAAGATAAACCTCTTTTTTAGCTGTTAGTTTAATTTTGTCTTTCTTACGTGAAGGAAGTGCTAATTTATCCCGCTTTGTTACATTCATTACTACCCCTTTTTATGCATTACTAAGTATAAGAATACACCTTTAAAAACATAACGCTGTAAAGCTAAGCAAACTGGTAGCAAAACCGCATAAATAAAAATTGTGTTAAACCGATAACGGGTGTTATGCGAAATTGGCATCGACTTTTCATCGAAAAAAGCGAGTTAGTACATTCAATCAATGAATGGCAAGCCATGTTTACGGCGTTGATTTACATTTCATTAACATTGTTTTGTCGCGAGACTTCTCATCATCAGCACATTAATGCTAATCCTATAAGTAGCAACGAAGATTAATAAAATGATTACGTGACTAACATTAGTATCAACACAAAGTGAGGATAAACGGATGGAAAACACTAACTTTAATCCAATGGGAACGGATGGCTTTGAGTTTGTTGAATATACAGCGCCAACCCCAGAAGGTATTGCTAATCTAAAAAACCTATTTCGACTAATGGGTTTTGCTGAAATTGCAAAACATAAACATAAAGCAGTGTGGCTATTCCGACAAGGTGATATTAATTTCATAGTTAATAGCGAAAGCCATTCACAAGCTGCAGGATTTGCGAGTACGCATGGTGCAAGCGTAAATGCCATGGCGTTTCGTGTTGATGATTCAAGTGCAGCATTGGCTTATGCGGTAGAAAAAGGTGCAACAGCATGTGCCGCGCAAGCAGGGCCAATGGAACTAAATATTCCATCTATTTATGGCATTGGTGAATCGCTCATTTATCTGGTTGATCGTTTCGGTGAGCATGATATTTATGAAATCGATTTTGATTACTATCCTGATTATAAGCAGCGTTTGGCCAGTTTAGATGCTGGTTTAGAAAACTTGGATCACCTTACCCATAATGTGAAACGAGGTAATATGGATCTCTGGGCGAGTTTCTATGAGAAAATTGCCAATTTCCATGAGATCCGCCATTTTGATATAAAAGGTAAATCGACAGGGCTACTGTCGCGTGCATTAACCGCACCATGCGGTAAAATTCGCATCCCAATTAATGAATCACACGATGATAAATCACAAATTGCAGAATACCTTGAGAAATACAACGGTGAAGGTATTCAGCATATCGCGCTAAGTACCCAAGACATTTACAGTACCGTCAAAAAGCTGAAAGAGGGGGGATTACCCTTCATGGAAACACCTCATACTTATTATGAAGGGGTTAATAAGCGAGTGAAAGGGCATGAAGAAGATGTGGCAAGGCTAAAAGATCTCAATATTCTGATCGATGGCGATGACACCGGCATTCTCTTACAGATTTTCACGAATACTGTTATTGGTCCTGTGTTCTTTGAAATTATTCAACGTAAGGGTAATGAAGGGTTTGGAGAGGGCAATTTCCAAGCATTGTTTGAGTCTATCGAATTAGATCAAATACGCCGTGGTGTAATTGATGCAACATAAACTCGTGGATAATTAGACAGAAAACATAAAGCGAGTCGAGATATAACGAGATAAGAGCAAGCATAATTACTTGCTCTTATCTTAACCTAAAGGTGTTTTTCTATTGGAAGCAGCCCTGAAAACCAAGCTCCAAATCGTAACCAAATGCTGGTGTCGGGTTCTGTATTGTACTGCTTGCCCGTTATATCATCGACCCAAGCGATATCACCATCGTTATCAAGTTTTAAACGATAAGTTGTATTCTTGAGGGAAGATAAAATGGCTTGTATTGATTGTTCTGCAAATTGAGGAGAATCTACGAAAACGCCCATTTCAGTATTCAAATAAGCAGATCGGGGATCGAAGTTATAAGACCCAACAAAGGTTTTATATTTATCTATGATGAAGACTTTTGCATGTAAGCTGGTACGTGAACTGCCTAACCAAGAGTGCTTTTTGTCTTGTTCTTGTCCCACTTTAACTTCATACAACTTAACACCACTGTCTAATAATATTTTACGCCTTTTCGCATACCAACCATGCACAGAAAATACGTCATTTGAAGCTAATGAATTGGTAATCACGGTAATGTCTATTCCTTGGCGTGCGGCTTCTGCTAAAGCTTTTGCCCCATCTTCTGTTGGAACGAAATAAGGTGAAATAATGAGTAAACTGTTTTCTGTTTGTTTAAGCACCGCTGAAATTTTATGTAGCAATAAGCCGTCATTAGATTGATTGGTAGGGTTGTCTGCATTTACTTTATTCGGTGAGTCGTAACTTAATTTAGCGTTACTCCAGTACAGCGGAAGGGAATGTTCCATTAGTCGTTGTATAACGGGGAGCTCTTTAAGTGATTTCGCGTAGTCAGAGCGTGTTAGATAAATTAGTTTGGACTCTTTCCATGCATCTAAATCAGCTTTTGTTATTGGCTTCACATTACCGACTAAGTGTTCAACGGGTGTTGCAGGCTCACTGTTCCAATATACGTCAAATTGGTGGGCAATATCAGGAATAACCTTGCCTAATAGAAGCAAGTCAATATCACCGAATTCAACATTGTTATTGGCTGAGAAATATTCATCACCGATATTTCGACCGCCAATAATGGCGAAAGCGCCGTCAGCAATCATCGCCTTATTATGCATACGACGGTTCAAACGGTTAAAATCATCGAGAAAACCAACAGCCCGCATGCTTCGGTTTTCAAACGGGTTAAACAAGCGGAGTTCTACGTTAGGGTGGGCGGCGAGTTTGGCTAATGCAGCATCATTACGAGCTTGCATGTCATCTAAAAGAATTCTAACGCGTACTCCACGCTCTGCTGCTTGATATAAATACCATGTCATCAGTGAACTTGTGCTGTCATCGCGATAAATATAGTACTGAATATCTAAACTTTTTTCTGCACCATAAATCATTGCTAGTCGCATAAAATAAGCTTCTTGACCGTCACCTAACGGATAGAACCCCGTTTTATCAGGGTTTGCAGCAATATAAGGAGCAGCATACTTTGAAAGGCTCGTATGCTTATTGGCAGGGATCGAGTACATCACTTCCTTTTCTTGTTCTATATGTTTAGCGCAACCCGTTAACGCTAAAATGGTACACGCTAATAACCAAATTGGTGATAACTTAAGAAAAGGTGTACTAGGTTGAACTCGCCTAAAAAGAAGCATATTAAATAGTTGTCTACGATATTTATAAGGTTAATAAAAGTGTAACTGCGTTTGCTTGGCTATTGGTGCTTTTTTTATATTTTAGCGATAAAAAAAGAGGCTCATCAAGTTGATGAGCCTCTTTAAGAAGGGGGGATATGTGGCTTAACTTTCTGTTAAGCCATGCCATTGGTAATGATTATTCGGTTTTTTACTGACAAAACCTTCATCGAGTAATTGCTTAAAAATACCATCAATATCATCACTGCTTGTTTTAAGAAACCTTGCCATTGCACGTTTACTACAATTTACTTGGTTTTTACTTAATGCATCGACCGCTTGTTCGTATAGTGTTTTAGGTTCAACGTCTTCTTGTTCTTTCGCGGCTGTTTCCATCATTTCAGCATTAATTTCGCTGGTGCTAATATCAGATGGATTAAGCGTATGCGTTAATAGCTCTGGGCTTTTAGGCTCAGTGTTATTGAAAGCATCGATAGTGATTGGGTTGATTCGACGGAACTGGTTACGAAAACGTTGTTCTTCACCAATTAAACCAACAAAGAACGCAGCAAAGAAATCGAGAAGTACTGATAGAAAAATCACCAAACCTAGCTGGGCAGTTTGCGTACCAATATTCAGCGATTTTGCCAGACTATCGATTAAACCTAGTACTGAACCTTGCCCAACAATAGGTAAGCTATCACGTTGCATCGCCAGTTCTTGTTGCTGAATACGTAACTTTTCATTTTCTTTTTGAATACGTGCAACGCCCATCGCAATACGTTCCATCTGAATGTATTTTTCTGCGGCATCATTATTCAATGCTATTTGCTGATCAATAGATTCAATCTGCATGTTGAATGCGTTGATTTTACTTTGTTGAACATTCACGTGACCTTGTGCTTTATTCGTTGCACTGTTAATGCCCCCAACAGAACCGCCAATCGAAATAGCAGCAAGAACTGCATAGAATGTGAAGGCAGAAAAGGTGCCGCTGTAATTACGACGAGATTTACGCTCGCCAACTTCATACCAAGCAAAAAACTTACCTAGTTCAAAAATAACCGCTAAACCGCCGAATAACACCTTCATCAATGGATCGTCATCGATGGACAAGAATAGAAGCAGAGAAAAGACAATAGACGCAAGGATAGATGCGCCAGTAAAGCTATAAACCGTCCACATTGCGAACGTCCCTTTCGGGTATCTTACTGGTAAATTTTCGTTGTAAAGCATAAGAGGCTATCTGTATTTAGGGCAAAATGCACACAAGCCTGACGGCTATACCGACAAGCTATAAAAAGGGAGCATAGGATACCCTAAATAACACCCTAAGCCCTTATAAAACACGGGTTGCGGCGTCTTCTCGATGAAAATTCACACGCCGCTTTCATAACTGTTCAAAGCTTAATCAATGAGGTGAGATAAACGCTTCAATAACATACATCGCGTGCTACATAGTGAAAGAAACATAAAGTGGTATCCGCTTATATACGGTACACAAAGTGTACTGCACACTATTTAAACACACTTGTTGTAAATTTGTTAAATCAAAGCTAGATTAATTACTTCAAGCGGTTGTTTGAATTTTAAAGCGTCGTACTTGAATGTTTCATTAACTGATATTCATTAAAAGCAAGGAGCTAACATGATTGACATGCTGAAAGGTTACTCAGTGATTACAGAAATCCCTGTGGCATGGGGGGAAATGGACGCGTTAAATCACGTGAACAATGTGGTGTATTTTCGTTATATGGAAACTGCACGTATTGATTACTTTAATAAAGTACAGTTGATGGAAGATATGAAATTGACCGGTGTTGGCCCTGTATTGGGTGAAACAACATGCCGCTATAAGCTACCAGTCACTTTCCCGGATACGCTATATGTTGGCTCTCGTGTCTCTGAAATTAAAGACGATCGTTTCACCATGACGTATGAAATTTATAGTAAGAAGTTAAATGCAATAACGACTGTCGGTAGTGCAAAAGTCGTTATGTTTAATTTTAAGAATAAAAAGCCAGATAATTTGTCTCAGCATTTACGCGATACCATTATCGATATTGAAGGGGATGCATTGAAAGTGGTAGAAAGAGTATAAGGCTCTACTGCTGTATATATCGATGTAATTTATCGTTTCATTGTTAAAAATAGGACATGTAGCAGTATCTAAAGGACTGCTACATGACTAGTTACAGGTTATCTGCATAGCACGCTATTTTATTCAGCATTCACCACATCGGCACTCACGAGTTTGATTGTCGGCCATACTTCTTCAGCAATAACGATGTTACCCGGTACATCTTCTAACCAACGTTTCTGAACATCTTTATTGAGATTCAAATAGAGTTTGTTATCGACAATACGCCAAGCCGTCGGATCGGTATCAAGTTTCTTGTTCAGTGACACACCCATTGCGCAATAACCACCATACTGAGGAGCATATTTAGTGGGGTCACTGCGAAAAGCATCGCGGTTTTCTGCACTCACAAAATGATAGATGGCGTTTTTATAGGTCGCGCTATATTGTGCGTTTCCTTGCGTGGGTTTACTGTCAGTGAAGTAAGCAATAGGATCATACCCTTGAATAGCGAGATCATTTTTGTCTGCGCTCATATCAATGTCAGCAGAAAAAGCGAAACTACTAAGAGCAAGTGATGACGCGATAGTAGCGGTTTTCAATAGAGTATGTAATTTCATCATATTATCCTTGATCATCATTATCGGTATAACAGGCTGTGTAAGCTCACCTTGAGCATTAAACAAAACTGTGTTGTCCTTACAGATTAACTATATTGGTAACAGCAACAGAGAACAGTTCCGATCGTCTCTGATTACAAACCAATCATCCAGATGTAGGGTTATGGGCAATCTTTCAGAAGTAATTAAACGACTTTCATTTCGCGCAGAAGTATTTTTTAGTGGCAATATGTGTGGCATTCACGCTATCGGTGATGATAGTAACCAACAAGCACATTTACACCTGCTTAAATCAGGCGTACTGACATTAAAAAGTGTCGAAGGGCATAAAATTATTATCGACCGACCCTCTGTTATTTTTCTGCCACATAATACTGTTCATCATATTATTGCGAATGAATCTGATGGGGCTCAACTTGTGTGCGCTAATATCGGTTTTGATAGCGGTGTAAATAGCCCTTTAGTGAATAATCTGCCTAAATTTATTAATTATCCTGTCGACGATGGCAGCACGCTAAGCCAAACGGCTCGATGGTTATTTGACGAGGCTTTTACACAACGCCTGGGTAGAGATCCAATGATCGATCGTTTGTGTGATGTATTTTTGATTCAAATGCTTCGCAGATTATTAGGTAGCGATGATATACAAGCTCAAGCACAGGTAACATTGCGGGAAAGTGTACTCCAGCAAGGCTTATTTGCTGGTCTTGCACATCCTCGTTTAGCTAAATTAATGGCTGTTTTGCACGATCACCCTGAACAGGCGTGGACACTTGAAAGTATGGCAGAGATGTCTGCAATGTCTCGTTCAAAATTTGCAGCTTTATTTAAGAGCACAGTGGGGCTGCCCCCAAATGATTATTTAACTGATCTTCGTATCGCTAAGGCGCAGCGGCTTTTACAGGAAGGAACATCTGTTAGCGTGGTGGCTAATTTAGTGGGGTATGAACATGGTTCTGCTTTAGCGCGAGCATTTCGAAAAAAGCTAGAGATGTCTCCTAAAGAATGGTTGGCGAAACGTTCGACGGAATAGATAAAAAAAGAGTCGTAATGTGCGTTGTTGCCGAGTAGATAAGTCTTATATATCAGGCTTTGATATACACTGGAATATCGAAGCCTGATAATCGAAAGTTACGTTCGAGCTAATATTGCTTAGCCCAAGTTAATGCTGTTTAAATCAGCTCGCCGTTTACACTCACTTTAACGTCAATGTTGTTGCGTACAGCATTCGAGTATGGACAAACCTGATGAGCTTTTCTAACCAGTTCAAGTGCTTCTGTTTGTTCTAAATCGAGTTTGATAGCCAATTCAACAGATAAACTAAAGCCGCCCGTTTCATTAGGAGAAATACCCACCGTTGCCGTTGTTGGCGCTTCGGCTAACTTTAGCTTCTGTGATTGAGCAACAAAAAGAACCGCATTCGAAAAGCACGCTGAATAACCAGCTGCAAATAACTGCTCAGGGTTAGTTGCTTCACCTGTACCGCCCATTTCTTTTGGATAGCTCAGTGCCAGTTCAAGTTTTGCATCGTCAGTTTTAACCATGCCGTTACGACCTGCAGATGCTGTTGCTGATGTGCTGTATAAAGTTGTCATGGTTGATCCTCTATATTTATTGATTGTTGTCGTTCTAGCGAATGCGTAATTAAATTGTGCGCTATTTAATTGCTAGCAATCATACGTCGTATGTGCGATGAAAAGCAAGTATATTGTGCACAATGTAATTAAATATGATTAGAGTGAAACTGTTATGGCTGATTCTCAAGATTCACATTCCGACTTACAGCTTGATAAACAAGTGTGCTTTTCACTTTATAGTGCTTCAAATGCGATGGTACGAACGTACCGCCCGCTGTTAGATAAGCTTGATCTGACTTACTTGCAGTACATTGTGATGATGGTGTTGTGGGAAGTGAAATGTGTAAATGTAAAAACACTGGGTGAAAAAGTACACCTTGATTCAGGTACATTAACCCCATTACTGAAGCGATTAGAAGGGAAGGGCTTAGTACTGCGTCGTAGAAGTGAAATCGATGAACGTGTTAGAGAGATAAGCTTAACGGAAGAAGGAAAAGCGTTAAAGCAGCAGGCGGAGTCAGTACCCGGTGAAATGATGTGTAAAGCCCATATGTCGATTGACGAACTGATAGAATTGAAAAAAGCCTGCGATATCTTGCTGCATAATTTGAGTGATAATGCCTAAATCGCCTTAAGCACAACAAAATAAGCTGATTCGCTGTTATTTTGAGCATATAAAACGCGAAATATTATCCATGAAGCCAAAGATGAACTTTTGCGATTTATTGACATCTTACGTTCACATTCCCACGATACTGTATCTACAATTACAGCGTTGGTGATAATTCATTAAGGTCCGTAAACCAATCAATTGCACTTTTAGGATGAGATAACGCGGTGAGCAATCAACCTCAACCTGATGCAACGGAAAGCATCGAACACAGGATAAAGGATCGTACAACTCAGATTTATTACACAGAACGTGAACGTGTTATGTATGAGCGTTTAGGGCAGGCGTATGCTTGGTATCAAGTACTGTGTGATGAGATTAAACCCATTGAGCAATCATTGCTTAGTGCACATTATGAAATTTGGCCCCAATTGACTAAGTTTAAGTTCAAAACGTTCAACCAACTTCTTGTAAATGAAAGCCACGTTTTATTTGAGGTTGATCGCATTCAAAAAAAATCCCAAGCAACCGTTGAACAATCTGCATATATTGATTCACTCAATCAGAAACGTCGTGCCATTTACCCTGAGTGGAATCGTGCGAAAAAAGCATTAGAGTATATTGAATCTGAAAAAGCGTATTTACGTGCCTTAAAAGATGTAGCCGTTTCGCCTTTATAGCGTCTTATAATCGATACTTTTTTTGCTTTAGCGGCTCTTTCTACATTTTATATTCTTGGCTTCTATACTCAATAGAAAAGAGAGAGTCGCTATGTTTATTGCAATTCAACATGAAATTACCGATCCCGAACAATTTTGGCAAAAAGCCAGTGGGGCATTAACGCATCCACCGTCTGGTATGCGAGTACACTCGACTATGCTTAGTCAGCATGAGGGGCTTTGCCAGTGCATGTGGGAAGCTGAATCTATCGATAGTATTCGTGAATTTCTTGAGCCAGAATTAGGCGATTCTTCTGTAAATACTTATTATCAGATTGACCCTGATTTGGCGATTGGATACTAATAGCAATCTAGACAAGTATCTGACCATTTATTTACCCAGAATGGTATAAAAGGTAAACTATTCGTACTTGTTGTCGATGAATTGGGTGATTAGCGGTGTAATTGTTAAAGTCGTAAATAACCAGTAAGTCATCATCTTTATTTTGATTTTATGTTCGTTAATCTATTGGTTACACCTGTCCGCTTTGTTATACAGATCACTATTTGAATATTCATTTAAGTGATATCTACCACAAAAGTATTATTACATCAGGCTAGAATTCTGGATTAATTAAATAACTCCAGATGAATCTCTATAGGTGTATAACAATGAAAAATAATCCAATTCGCTTAGGTATGGTTGTTGCTGGTTTGTGCTTCAGCACATTTTCTTTTGCTTCTGCCGATCTGCCGAATATTAAAATTCTGGCAACTGGCGGCACTATTGCAGGCGCTGGCCAATCAGCAACAGAATCTAACTATACATCAGGTAAAGTGGGTATCGATGAGCTGATTGCTGCTGTACCTGATATGACAAAAATTGCGGATATTAGTGGCGAACAAGTCGTTAAAATTGGCTCTCAAGACATGAATGATGAAGTTTGGCTAACACTGGCAAATCGAGTTAACGCATTACTTGCACAAGATGATGTAGACGGTGTCGTTATCACTCACGGTACAGATACTATGGGTGAAACAGCTTACTTCCTTGATCTAACAGTTAAAAGCGATAAGCCAGTGGTACTTGTTGGGGCGATGCGTCCGTCGACTGCTATGAGTGCTGATGGACCAATGAACTTATACAATGCTGTTGTAACAGCTGCAGATAAAGATTCTGAGGGGCGTGGTGTATTGGTTGCGATGAGCGACAATGTATTCGATGCTCGTGATGTGACTAAAACCAATACAACATCAGTTGATACGTTCCAATCGCCAAACTTTGGTACGCTAGGTTATATCCACAATGGTGATGTAAAATATCAGCGTAGCCCAGAACGCAAGCATACATCTGATACCGTATTTGATGTATCTAAGTTAAAAGAGCTACCTAAAGTTGGTATCGTATATAACTATGCAAATGCTTCAGATTTACCGGTAAAAGCACTGATAGATGCGAAGTATGATGGCATTGTAAGTGCAGGTGTGGGTAACGGTAATATGTACCACACTATTTTTGATGAGCTAGTAAAAGCGAGTAAAGATGGCACTATGGTAGTCCGTAGCTCTCGTACACCAACGGGTTCAACAACACTTGATGCAGAAGTGGATGATGCTAAATTTGGTTTCGTGGCATCAGGTACATTGAATCCACAAAAAGCCCGCATTTTATTGATGTTGTCTTTAACACAAACTCAAGATTACAAAGAAGTTCAAAAGATGTTCCAATTCTATTAAGCCACTCTTCTAGCCAGATATTGATGTTAGAGTTGATTTTAGAATAATGAAAGCCGCATTTTTTTTGCGGCTTTTTTGTATTATGAATCCCGTCCTGAAACCTGCGATAAATATGGCCAGATCAAAATATAATCCGCCCTAAATATGACCAGCTCTGAAAATTAATTAATACCTAGGCTATTGCTTCTTCATCTAAATCAAACGAAGCGTTGATCAAATTTTTGGTGTACTCATGCTGAGGATTATGGAATATCTCTTCGGCTGTGCCTTGTTCCATTACTTCCCCATTTTGCATTACTAATACTCGATCAGACAGCGCTTTGACGACAGAAAGGTCATGGCTAATAAACAGAAAGCCTATATTGCTTTTGGCTTGAATATCTTTAAGTAAATCAATCACAGTGAGTTGAACAGAGCGATCAAGTGCTGATGTGGGCTCATCGAGTAAAATAAAGGATGGATCAAGAATCAACGCACGAGCAATCGCTATACGTTGGCGTTGCCCTCCTGAAAATTCATGAGGATAACGGTTAATTGAATGTGGATCTAGGCGAACCTCTTCAAGTGCTACACGGGCCTTTTGCAAACGCTCTTGTTTAGACAAATGAGGCTGATGCACCGTTAAACCTTCAGTGATGATTTCTCCTACCGTCATACGAGGTGACAAAGAACCGTAAGGGTCTTGGAAGACCATTTGTACGTCTTTTTTCAGTTCAAAGCGTTCTTTATCTGTGAGTGAACTAAGGTCGATTCCTTTGTAAGCAATTTTACCCGTAGAGGGAAGTAAGCCAATAATAGCGCGACCTAGTGTTGATTTACCGGAGCCAGATTCGCCGACAATCCCTAAGGTTTCACCTTGTTTTAGTGTGAATGAAATACCTTTTACTGCTTCAAAGTACTGATTCCTACTTTTAATGAAGTGAGATTTTATTAGGAACTTCACACGAATATCTTCAGCATGAAGAAGGTCGGGAGCATTGGCTTTGATGGGATCTTTCTGACCTTTGGGGATTGAGTTGATCAACATTTGTGTGTATTCATGTTGCGGGGCGTGGAAAAGTTGTTTTGTTTTGCCTTCTTCCACTATCTCACCTTTGCACATTACCAGTACGCGGTCAGCAAAGTGCTTAACAATACCAAGGTCGTGAGTAACAAACAGGATCGCCATTCCCATTTTAGTTTGGATCTCTTTGATTAAATCGAGAACTTCAGCTTGAACCGTCACATCTAACGCAGTAGTCGGCTCATCAGCAATTAAAATATTGGGCTCATTGATAAGGGCCATTGCAATCATAATACGTTGCAGTTGACCACCTGAAAACTCGTGAGGGTACTTAGTATAAGCTTGTTCAGGGTTGGGTAAATGAACAAGCTTAAAAAGCTCTAAAACACGGGTTTTTGCCTGAGATTGAGATATACGGCGGTGACACATAATCGCTTCTGCAACCTGAATGCCCACCCGTAAATAAGGGTTCAGAGAAGTCATCGGTTCTTGGAAGATCATACCAATACGGTCGCCTCGAATAGACTGCATTTGACGTTCGGTTTTCTCTAATATTGGTTCGCCGTCAAAAATAATGTTCGATTGTGAAGAGATAATGGCATTGTCTGGTAATAGACACATTAACGCATTACTCGAAACTGATTTACCTGAACCAGATTCCCCGACAATGGCAAGCGTTTCGCCAGCGTGTAAATCAAAGTTGATATTTTTCACCGCATCGACCATTCCATCATTAGTAGTAAAACTGACAGAAAGGTTACGAACTTGAAGGATGGCTTGGTCTGGCATGATATGTCCTTATCAATTGATGAGATGCGTTGAGTGAAATGAATCTGGGGTTAGTTTTAATCGAGCAAAGTAATGGTGTGCTTTTTGTAGTTGTTCGTATTCTGCCATCCATTGAGAATCACTTTGAGCAATACAAAAAGCCCCCATATAACGCAGAAGATCGTCACTTTGTTTATCGAGAGTCGAGCTTGTGCGTTGAACAAGAAGGCTTGTTTCAAGAGAGATAAATTGCAACAAGGCATAAGATTGATTCAAGATTGCAAATGCCCCCTGGTATTGCCCCATTCGATTAAGTATTGATGATTGTGCGACAGTTGCATCACTTAATGCGATTAATAAGCATGAGAATTGACAGGGTTTAATATTCTCGTCTTCTAAAGCGAGATGGATATGTGCAGGAAGGTTATTTAGCACTTCACTGTATAGGTGATGTGCTTCAGGCCAGTGACCTTGCTCCATAAGCTGCTCTGCTTTTAAATAACGGACCCAACATTGCTGTAATTCCATAAGTAACCTCGCTTTATAAGAGCTAATAACGATAATGATATTTATTATCACTTGCAAGGTAAATCAATTACCTCTCTTTAAGTCTTAGTTGTGCGAGTGGGTTTTTGGGGGTTAATGACGGCAGAATAGGGAAGGTATTTGACTATAGAATTTTTAATATATGTTATTAAAAAAATAGACCACAATTGTGATCTATTTTTGTGTGTCAGACTAACTCACTCACGGTTGCTCTATTTACCCGCAATGCTCAAACGGGCAAAACGAATCTGTGGTGCAAAGAAATCACGCTCGTAATCGTTGCTCAGGGTGTTACTTACGGCATCAACTTCTTTCAGCATTTGATAGAAGTTACCAGCAACTGTAATACCACGAACAGCTTGAACGCGTTTGCCGTCGCGGCATAAGAAGCCACTCGCACCGAACGAGAAATCACCGCTTACAGCATCTGCACCAGAGTGAACGCCTTGAAGCTCGATAAGCTCAAGGTATTCGCCAGCCGTAACTTCTGCATCAGAACTTGTACCAGCAGCAATAACAGTATGACGAGGTGATACGCCTAAACCGCCTTTAGCTGAACGTGCTCCATTGGCTGTATTCTCAATGCCAAAGAAGTTAGCTGTATGGCTATTATGAAGCATGTTCTGTAGCTTGCCTTCACCAATTAAAATGGTGTCACGTGCCGCAAAACCTTCACTGTCGAAGCTCTTAATTGCAAAACCACCTTCAACAATCGCCTTATCAGAAATTGTTAAGAGAGAACTGGCCACTTGCTGTCCTAATAGGTCACGCCAAGGGTTTATCCCTTTCATTGCCGACTGCCCCGACAGGCTCATGCTAAATGCACCAAACAGGTTACTTAGCGAGCTAAGGTCGAAAACAACAGAGTAGTTTTGAGTCGCAATAGGGCCGCCATCAAGCAAAGCTTGAGCGATGTCATAACCATAATTGATACAGAAGTTTGCATCGAGTTGGTCAAAGCGACGTCCTGAAGACATGCCACCATGCATTGATTGCTTACCGTCTTGCTCGTACAAGGTGTATGCATAGCAATAGGTAGAACGTTCTTGATGGTGACAAAGTGTGCCTTGGCTATTTGCTAGAATGATTTGGCTGTCTGATTCTGCGAAACCATTGTATGGCGAGCTAGAAGCGTGAGGCTTTGACACCACACCGTTTTCAAGCGCTAACGCCATTTCAATTTTATCATCAACTGTTGCGTCATCTTGTTGATAGATTTCGGCAATGTTAGTCGTGATTTTACTGTTAATACAGCTAATAGCTTGATGTTCATCTTGCTGAGAGAACTGAGCATTTTGCAGTGCTTGTTCAAGCATGATATCAAGGCTTTCTGGTGCTAATGATTCAGAATAGCTGGTGGCTACCCGCTGATCTTTCACTACGCGCACACCAATAACTTGACCAGATGTGACTTTATATTCAGCAAGTTCACCGTCGTTGGCTTTCAGTGAAAAATTGTTACTGCGGTTGGCAATAACATCGGCTTGTGCACCCGCCGCTTTTACTTTTTCTAATACGTGGTCAATCGCATTCTGAAGTTTGTTTTGATCAGCCATTAGTTACCACCCCCAACAAGAATATTGTCAACTTTTAGTGCCGGTTGGCCAACAGTTGTTGGCACTGAACCACTTACAGAACCACACATGCCAGCTGCTAATGCAAAGTCATTACCTACCATGCTAATTTCTTTCAATACTTTCGGTCCAGTACTGATCAAGGTAGCTGATTTTAATGGCTTAGTGATCTTACCATTTTCAATCAAGTAGGCTTCTTGTACGGCAAAGTTAAATTCACCAGTACCTGGTTGAACAGAACCACCGCCCATCTTCGGCGCATAAATTCCGTGCTCAACACTGGCTACCATTTCATCAAGCGAGCTGTTGCCTGCTTCAATGAAGGTATTACGCATACGAGAAGTTGGTGCGTATTTGTATGATTCACGACGACCAGAGCCTGTTGGCGCATAGCCAGTTTTCATGCCGCCTAATTTATCCACCATAAAGCTGGTTAACTTCCCGTTTTTGATAAGCTGAGTGCGTTGGGTTTCCATACCTTCATCATCGATGTTGATAGAACCCCATTCATTCGTCATGGTGCCATCATCAACCGCGTTAACCACAGTATTAGCAATCATTTCGCCCATTTTATCGTGGAAAACCGAGGCTTTCTTGGCAACCGATGTGGTTTCCAGTAGGTGACCACAGGCTTCATGGAAAATAACACCGCCAAAGCCGTTACCGATAATTACCGGCATTTCGCCTGACGGACAAGGATCGGCAAATAGTTTAACCATGGCTTGTTTAGCCACGTGTTGACCAAGATCCTTCGCATTTACGCTGTTGTGAAATTCCCAGCCCGTTAATGCGCCCGGTGCTTCAAAACCGGTAGATTGATCGCTACCATTTTGTGCAATTGCAGTCGCTGCTATACGGGTATAATGGCGGGTATCACCAATATGAATACCTTCAGAGTTGAAGATTTCGATTTGTTGTTCACGTTGCAACATACGGCCAATGAACTGAGAAATTTTGTCGCTTTCAGCGCGGGCTGCATGGTTTACTTCTTTTAAGAAGGCAATTTTTTGTGCAAGTTCTGCACCTTGGCTCAGTGGGAACTGGCAAGTATGTTTATTGGTGTAGCGATTAAGGTTTAGTGCCACGCCATCAATGATTTGATCGCGTTTATCTTTTGCGGTAAGTAGGCTGGTAACACGTTTTAATTCTTCTTCTTCCGTGCTGTTGGTGTAACCGTAAAGTACTTTATAACCAAAAAACAAACGGATACCGATACCAAAATCGATACCTGAATTGACTTTATCAACTTCACCCGAGACTAATTCTACAGAGCTTGATTGATGATGTTCTACAAATAATTCGGCAAAATCAGCCCCAAGAAAGAGGGCATGATCGATAACTGCTTTAGCAGTAGCAGGGTTTAGCATGGTTGCTCCTTGCTGAATAAAATAACCAGATCAACCTATCACTAATCGATAACGTGTTCACATTATTAGTGTGATAGGCTGATTCTATGAATTATAAAGACTCTTTTTTAACTATTGAGCACAAAATACTCTCTAGTTCATCCCAAGGCAGAAGCTCTTTGTCGATAAACTCGATACGTGATTCAAAGCCATCTAACGATAATTCATTGATAGATACCACTTGGTTTACCACGTTAAAGGCAATACAACCACGTTCAGTGTTAACAACGGCTTTAACGCGTTGGGCACTTATATTTGAGAATAGTGTAAATAACTGAGAAAAATCGAAAATTTGATCGGCAGCAAAAAACCAGCCACAGCTGCGATAGCCCTGACCGCTATTTTCCTTACGAATAAAAATTTGCCCTGGGGCTAATTCAAACTCAGGTAACGGCGCCATATCGGCACTTTCTGAGTGATGATGATGGTGGCTATGTTGCGCTTCTCGTTCTAGGCGTTCAACGTCTAGCCAGCTAAGTTCAAGCTCACCTTGCTGAACCTTACCAATCGCTGCTTTTGCTGGTTGGCTGTTTTCAATAAAATGTTCAAATGCGATGAGGTCGTACTCTGTGCTTTCATCGATTTTGTTGGCGACAACCACATCGGCAAGCGCGAGCTGATCTTGGAAATTGGAATTGCCGGTATAAGCGGTATCTGCAAAATGGCGAGGATCAACAACAGTAATGGTTGCACGAAGGTCGATGTAATCTTCATACATGCCCGAAGTAAGCTTCGTAATGACTTCTTTAGGGTGACCCAAGCCTGTTGGTTCAAGTAATAAACGGTCAGGTTTTTGGGCTAATAAAGCATTAATACCCACAGACATAGGCAAGCCTGCGACACAACACATACACCCCCCTGGCACTTCTTTAATGATCGCCCCTTGTTGAGAAAGGATTGCACCATCGACACCGACGTTGCCAAATTCATTAATTAACACTGCCCATTTTTCATTTTCAGGTTTTCGAGCCAGTAAAGATAAAATTGAGGTCGTTTTACCAGCACCCAAAAAGCCCGTGATGATATTAGTAGGAATGCGTTTCATGCTGTGACAGATCTCCTTGGGAACGACGGGGTAACCGTCTTCAATACATCCATGTTACTTAAAAAGAGCCGTAGGTAGAAGAGAGGTATTTTTTGCATGACCAAAGTGGTCGAAAAATACGCTAATTTAGACGAAAGTACGCCTAATAGGCCATATTCCAATGGCTAGTTGAATACTACTCCAGCTCTTTTAGCCCTTTATACTGTTCTAATGCGGACGGGTTTGCTAAGGCTCCTATATTTGTTACTGGCAAATTATGTACGATATTACGCACAGCAAGTTCCACCAATTTTCCGGATTTAGTTCTTGGTATATCGCGAACGGGTAAGATAACCGCAGGAATATGGCGGGGAGAGCAATGTTGTTTAATTCGCTGACGTATTGTGGCTTTTAGCGCGTCATCTAACATGCAGCCATCAGCCAGTTGAACAAATAGCACCACACGCACATCATTTTCCCAGCTTTGTCCTATTACTACAGAGTCGGTAATTTCATGTAATGGGTTCACTTGGCGGTAAATTTCTGCTGTACCAATACGTACACCACCTGGGTTTAATACGGCATCAGAACGGCCAAAGAAAACCATGCCACCTGTAGTGCTTAATGCGACAAAATCGCCGTGATGCCATGTATTTGGATAGGTATTCCAATATGCATTGTGATAGCGCTTTCCTTCTGGATCATTCCAAAAACCAATCGGTTGATTTGGGAAACTATTACAACAAACAAGTTCACCTTGTTGGGTTAATTCTGATTGCCCCTGTTCATTGAAAACACGCACATCCATACCTAATGCTTGGCTCTGGCATTCTCCTTTATAAACTGGGCTAAGGGGATTGCCGATAGCAAAGCAACCACAAATATCTGTACCGCCAGAAATTGAAGCAAGCTGAATATCAGATTTTATGTGGTTGTATACATAGTCAAACTGTTCTGGTGCAAGCACAGAACCTGTTGAACATAATGTTTGTAGGTGTGGTAATGAATAGAACTGGTTTGGGCTGTAATTTTGTTTTTCGAGTGCTTCTAAATATTTAGCTGATGTGCCGAACATCGAAAGCTGCTCTTGCTCTGCCATATCCCATAGTACATTCGCATTTGGATAAAAGGGCGAACCGTCATACAGTATGACGGTAGCCCCAGAAGCTAGCCCGCTGACTAACCAATTCCACATCATCCAGCCGCATGTCGTGAAATAGAAAATCCGATCACCTTGCTTTGTGTTACAGTGTAACTTGTGTTCTTTAAGGTGATTCAGTAGCAACCCGCCTGTGCTATGCACAATGCACTTGGGTTTGCCTGTTGTACCTGATGAATATAAAATATACAGCGGGTGGTTAAAAGGCACTGGTGTAAATTGAATATCTGCTGGTTCGTATGGATCTAATGCATCTTGCCAAAGGGTTTGTGTGACACTTTTGGGGATAGAAGCGGTAAATGTACGTATATCTATCTGGGTATAGGGAATAACAATCAATTGTTCAACGCTGGGAAGTTGAGCGAGCATTCGCGTGATATTGCCTAAGCTGCTGTGTGATTTTCCGTTATAAAAATAGCCGTCTGCCGTTAATAATACTTTGGGCTTAGTTTGGCCAAATCGTTCTATAACACTATCTGCACCAAAGTCGGGTGACGTCGATGTCCAGATTGCGCCCAATGCCGATGTAGCTAACATGGCAATAATGGCCTGAGGTATGTTGGGTATGTATCCTGCGACTACATCACCTTGTTTAACCCCTTTAGCGGCAAGAAACTGGGTAAGTTGTGATGTTTGACGATAGAGCTGTTGCCAGCTTACACGTTGCTGGTGCTCTTTTTGCCCTTCACAGTGAAATACGATGGCATCTGCAGCTGCATGTCGATTCCAGTTTTTGAGTAGATTCTCAGCAAAGTTCAGTGTTGCATTAGGGAACCATTGTGTCTCTTTAGCTGGCAGGGTTGACTGCAAGGGGGTAAAGCAAGTGTGATCGCCTTTATGACCTATTACATCAGAAAAATCCCAGACTTGATCCCAGAATCTATTGCTGTGGGCAACAGACCAATGATGTAGCTGGTGGTAGTCATGAAACAGCGTATTTTGTTGCTCACTTAATTGAATCATGAATTGATAGAGTAAACTGGATTGAATACGTTCCCGTGAAGGGCGCCACAGCATTTGTGGATCGTCGGTATTTACTGTCATTGATTAAACCCTCCGTGTGTAACGTCGTTATATTTTTTATTGTTTTGTGCTGCTTTGCTTATTCTTGCTCGTTTACTGCTGTTACTTGTTTACTGCTGATCGGGGTGTGCATGTTTGAATGCGTCTATTTGTTGGCAATGCTGATCAACGAGTGAGAGATTGGGGTATTTAGTCATATCAAAATCAAAACGCTTAGCATTGTAAATTTGTGGAATTAAGCAAATATCAGCCAGCGTTGCGTGATTGCCAAAACAGAAAGTTTGTTCAAACGATGGGCTACGACTCAACATGGCTTCTAATGCCTGAAAACCGCGTTCAAGCCAATGAAAATACCAAACCATTTTTTCGTTCTGGTTAACGCCTAAATCGCTGTTTAAGTAGTTCAGCACTCGTAGATTATTCAAAGGGTGAATATCGCAGGCAATCAATAGGGCAAAAGAGCGACACTGCGCTTTTTGCCAAGGATCGTTAGGCAGCAAAGGAATATCTGGATACGTTTCATCGAGGTATTCAATGATTGCTAAAGATTGACTCAATATACCATGGTCGGTTTTCACGCTAGGCACTAAGCCATTAGAGTTTACCCTGGTGTAATGACTACTGTTTTGTTCATTATCAATGAGTGAAATAGGGTGCTGCTCGTAGTTTTTGCCAGCATCTAATCCTTTCAAATTTAATGCAATACGTACACGGTATGAGGCAGAAGAACGGTAATAGTCGTATAGCGTTACTGCAATTGCGTCATCCATTGTTATTCCAGCCCTTTTTATTTAACCAGCTTTTTTATTTAAACAGGTTTATGGTGTTCTAAATCTTGTTTATCATAGACGTTAGTGTATTTAACGACCTTTTGCTCTATTGCACCGAAAATAGAGCGCCCATCGTCATCAAACATTTCTATTTTTACGGTATCGCCAAACTTCATAAAGGGGGTTACGGGTATGCCATTTTCAATCGTTTCAAGCATACGTCGCTCGGCTAGGCAGCAAGAACCACTTGTACGGTCAAGGTTAGATACAGTGCCTGAACCAATAATAGTTCCTGCCCCAACATGTCGGCTTTTCGCTATATGCTGTACCAATTCAGCGAAGTTAAACGTCATATCTGTACCGGCATGAGGTTGCCCAAATAATTCATCGTTTAAGTGAACCGTTAAGCGGTGGTGTACTTTAAAATCATGCCAGCTGTCATTTAATTCATCGGGCGTTATTGCTACCGGTGAAAAAGCTGATGCGGGTTTTGATTGGAAGAACCCAAACCCTTTGCCAAGTTCATTAGGAATAAGGTTACGTAACGACACATCATTCACTAACATCAGCAACTTAATGTGGTCGTGTAGTTGTTCTGTGCGTGTCCCCATCGGAATATCGTCGGTAATAACGGCTATTTCACCCTCAAAATCGATTCCCCACGCTTCATCGGCTGCTTGAATATCCTGGTAAGGCCCTAAAAATCCATCAGACATACCTTGGTACATTAAAGGATCAGTCCAAAAACTTTCGGGCATGGCTGCGCCACGGGCTTTTCGAACTAATTCAACGTGGTTAACGTAAGCGCTTCCATCAGCCCATTGATATGCCCGTGGAAGCGGAGAGGCACATCCGTGCGGGTTAAAAGGAAAGACATCATGGGCAACACCATCATTAAGGTTACGGTAGAGGTGCTGTAAATCGGCTTCGACTTGGTCCCAGTTATCTAACGCAAATTGTAGGGTCGGGGCAATGTCGTGTGCGTGAACGGCTTGTGTTAAATCTCTTGATACAACAATGAGTTGCCCATCACGACCTTGATGTAGAGACGCTAATTTCACTGTGTGCTCCTTATTTACAATGTAAATCTATATATTCAAGTTAATAGAAAATAAGCAATGGAATGAATGATTTATGTGTTGTTACTTGCCGTTATTTACGGTTCAACCAAGAATAAACATAGTCTTTATTTTCAACACCTTCAGGTAAGTCTGCTATTTCTAATGGGAAGCGTGTATCGATCATTACGGCAACTTCATCGGTTTCTTTTTTCTGATTGGTTTGACTTGCTGCAAGTGCTTTAGGGTGGGGGCCGTGAGAGAAACCGCAAGGGTGGTGAGTGATCATTCCGGCTTCAATATTATCTCGGCTGAAAAAATTACCACGGTGATAAAACAGCACTTCATCGTAGTCATCATTGTTATGAAAGAAGGGAACTTTAAGCGCATTTGGGTCACTTTCGATCGGACGAGGTACAAAAGTGCAAATGACAAAACCATTTGCGATAAATGTGGAGTGTGCCGACGGTGGTAAGTGGTAGCGGTGGCTCATTAACGGACGAATATCACGCCAATTCAATTTGAAAACAGTGAGGTTACCTTTCCAACCTTGTGCATCTAATGGATTGTAAGGGTAGGTAATGGTATTCATTTGGTTACGTGCTTTTAAGAGTACTTCCCACGTTTGCTCATTGTTGGGTTGCTCGCTTTGCTGAGCTAAAAAGTCATCATCAATGCGGGCATATTCTAATATCGCAGGATCATAAACGGCGTGTTGCCCAACAATACCTCTATCGGGTGTTTTATAGCCGCTGTTAGACGCTTCAATCAGTAACAATGATACGGGCTTATCCATTTCAATACGCCAGCTGGTGGCGCGTGGTATAACAATGTAATCACCGTCTTTAAAGCTTAAATGACCGTAATCACAATAGAAATGACCACTGCCGCTATGAACAAATAGCACTTCATCACCATCGCCGTTACGTACTAGATGATCCATACTTTGTTGGCTATTCCAAACGCGTATTTTCACATTGACGTTATGAAGAAGCAGTGAAGCATCCCACGGTGTAATGCCTGTTTGTTCAAGTTTGGTGGTGTCTATCGCGCGTGGTCGAAGTGGGCCTTCCCATTTGATCCAACCTGTTGGCGCGTGCTTGTGATACATATGGCTAGCTGGACCAAAGAAACCTTCTTTCCCGCATTCGCGCTCGAAAGTACCTTCTGGAAGATCACAATGTGCCTGCCGAGAAGCTTTCCCTTCAATGATTGGAAACTGGAACCATTGCTGCATCATTAAATCCCTCTTTAGTCTGCTTCTTTAACATCGCTCAACCAAGATCATGATCCAAGCATTGGTTAAATAAATGTTAATCGATAAGTTAACTTTGGCGGAGTTATGATAAACAATCAACTAAATAACAGTAATAGAAATACCGATAGTGTGTTGAATGTTTTACATATATGTATTTCTAAAATTTTTCTTTAGTTAAAGATAAGGTAGTGTTTTCATGTGGTTAATTTCCCCTTTAAGTGCAGGTTAAAAGAGCTGATAGGTTATCTTTGATAATTGCAGGTTAAGTGTGAGCTCAACACTAAATGTAAAGCTTATGTTACGCGTTGGTTTTATTTGATTCTTATTTGTGGGTTCCAATTCACCCTATAAAACACCTAATCTTTATAAAAAGGATTGGTATTGGTTATCTGCGTTCATTGATCTAAATGATGATGTCGTTAATCGTTAACTTCCAATTAAAGCCATGGTAAGGCGAGATAATTAGAGGGCATTTTTATGGGAAAAGCGACCAAGTATGTCTCTAAAAAGTCAGATGAAAATGGCTTTATTGATTGGAGTGAAGATGAGAATCAAATCTGGCACGATTTGGTTGTAAGACAGCTCACTTGTATTAAGGGGAAAGCCTGCGAAGAATATCTTGCTGGGCTAAAGTTACTAAATTTACCGACCGACCATGTACCGCAGTTAAAAAATATTAATCGAGTGTTGAAAGAAACGACGGGCTGGGAATGTGTAGAAGTCCCCGCATTGATTAATTTCGACCGTTTTTTTCATTTACTTTCTAACAAACAATTTCCAGTCGCTACGTTTCTACGAAATCGTGATGAATTTGACTATTTGCAAGAACCTGATTTTTTTCATGAAGTATTTGGCCATTGTGCGATGCTGACAAATCCCGCTTTTGCTGAATTTACTCACGCTTATGGACGATTAGGAGAGCAAGCCAATAAGGAAGATCGCGTGTATTTAGCTCGACTGTACTGGTTCACGGTGGAGTTTGGTTTAATGACAACAGCCGATCAGCGTACTATTTATGGCGGTGGTATTTTATCTTCCCCTGGCGAGACTGAATATGTATATAAAGGAAGAAAGGCACGTTATAAGCCTTTTGAACCCGTCGATGTAATGCGGACACCTTACCGAATAGATATTATGCAGCCACTCTATTTTGTGATTCAAAACATTAACCAGCTGTATGAATTAGCACAAAAAGACATTATGAGCATGGTGCAAGAAGCCAAAGCTCTGGGGTTACACAAACCGTTATTTTCACCCAAGAAAAAGGAGCATTTAGGGGAATATGTCTAATTTACATGAATTGAAATGCGAAGCTTGCCACATTGATGCACCAAAAGTAACAGACCTTGAATTAGAAGAAATGTTACAGGGTATCTCGCAGTGGAGCGTAATAGAGCGTAATGGAATTAAACAACTGGAACGTGAATTTACATTTAAAAACTTTAAACTTGCTTGGGCTTTCAGTAATAAAATTGCAGAGCTAGCCGAGGAAGAATTTCACCACCCAACCATAACGTTAGAGTGGGGGAAAGTCACCGTTTGCTGGTGGAGTCACTCAGCAAAAGGGCTACATAAGAATGATTTCATTTGCGCAGCGAAGACTGATCGTTGTCTAGAGTAGCACGTTACTAATGATGAACTCGATGTAACTAAAGCCACGCATTTTTGTTGTGGCTTTTTTCATGGTCTGCGCTGGGTTATCACTCTGTGCTAACTAATTGAGGGTAATTCTTGGGTATAAAAGCGAATAAAAAATATTAAATGCAGTGTGTAGCTTTTTTATAACTTTTGTTATTGAGGCTAATTTTGTAGTTTTTACTTTCAACCCAAAGTTCAAGTTTTCACATTCCTCTTAACGAATAATACTATTCTTTTAGTAAAAAACACTGTTCACTTTTTGAGGGAGTGTTGTAAACTCTGCATTTTAAGAAAGTATTGCGATATATCTGTGTTTATAATTATTATTAGGCATAGCATTGTGTGACTTGGCGCATAACAATATATATCTTATTGTATTTATTGGTTTTACTTTTCTTGTTATCGAAGCTTATGCCTTGTTCTTACCTATACTGAGGTGATACGTGTTAAATGAGTCAAATTTACCCATGACAGAACACAAAGCACCTGAATTGATGATTGCGTGTGAAGAGTGCGGGTTAGTTGTAGATAAGCCAAGGCTCGAAGAAGGGCAAAAGGCGGGATGTCCACGTTGCCATCATACGTTAACTAAGCAAATTTCTATGCCGTTTCAGCGTCCGTTAGCCTACGGTATTGCTTGTATGATTATGCTGGTCTTGAGTATTAGTTTTCCGTTCATGTCTTTTAGTGTTCAAGGGATCTCTCAAGAAATAACCTTGTTACATGCTGCTGAAATGCTGCAGCATTTTGAAAATAGCTTGTTGGCGTTATTACTGCTGATGACTGTTATTGTATTACCTGCTGGCTATATTTGCATTGTGATGTATTTGTACTACAAAGCCTCGAAAATTAAGCAAGTGGGGCGAGAAAATGTAAATCTACGAGTGATAAAACGTTTATGCCGTGGTCTTTTTCGTGTTGAAGCTTGGTTGATGGTAGATGTTTTTTTTATTGGGGTGCTTGTTAGTTTAATTAAAATTGCATCGTTAGCGGATGTTGGGCTAGGTATCTCTTTTGGTGCTTTCTGTGTTTACACTGTATTGGTTGTTAAGTGTGTCTCGATGGTTGATAGAACGTGGCTATGGGATCAATTTATTCCGATGGTACCGCTTAGTGACGTGAAACCTGGCGACACGCATATGTCGAATAATCATGTTAACTGCCATATGTGTTCTCAATTAAACCCAATGCCAGCAAAGGAACACGCAAAGTGTTTACGTTGTGGCAGCCATTTACATCAGTACGCCCCTAACTTGAGCCTGCAAAAGTCGTGGGCATTACTATTAGCGTCATTCATTTTCTATATTCCCGCAAACCTCTACCCAATGATGTACACCGTGAGTTTGGGAAAAGTGGAGGGTTCTACAATTATGGGGGGCGTTGTTTTACTGTGGAATATGGGTTCATATCCTATCGCGCTGGTGATTTTTTTAGCGAGTGTAGTCATTCCATTGGCTAAAATGTTTTCATTGGTCTGGCTATTTATCAGCGCGCGTAAAACTGCAGATTCATCCACCAAACGTGCTATTCAACGTTTAGGTTTGTATCGAATGACTGAGCTTATCGGGCGTTGGTCAATGATTGATATTTTTGTTGTTGCCATTTTAGTTGCGTTGGTACAGTTACAGAACTTAATGGCAATTTTCCCTGGTCCTGCTGCTTTGTCTTTCGCGATTGTGGTTATTTGCACAATGCTGTCAGCCATGCAGTTTGACCCTCGTGTTTTCTGGACACAACCAAGTGGCGATGATGGACATAGCTTGCTTGTAGAAGAAATAAAAGAATTCGATACTGCTGAACATGCAGTTCAATCGACAGCCATTTCTAATTTTAATAAGAAGCCTGATTATGAGTGATAACAAGCCAGCGAAGGCTGATGTTCAAGTTTTAAAACAGATATCAACAATATGGTTAGTGCCTATTGTTGCGTTGGTTATTGGTATCTGGATGTTGGTGCAATTTGTTGGAAGTAAAGGCCCAGAGATAACGCTGACGTTAAAAACGGCAGAAGGTATTGAAGTGGGAAAAACCGAGATTAAATCACTGAATGTAAAAGTAGGTGTCGTAACTGAAATCAAGCTGAGTGATGATTATACGTATATCACAGCAAAAGTGCAGATGGATAAAGACGCCGAAAGAATGCTGATAGAAGATACACGATTTTGGGTAGTAAAACCCCGAATAGGCAAGGAAGGTATTTCGGGTTTAGATACCTTGCTGTCTGGATCGTATATTGAGTTACAACCGGGTATTAAAAAAACCGAAAAACGTGAGTTTACAGTGCTAGATGTACCGCCTGTTGCACCCGCAGAAGCTAAAGGTTTACGACTAATATTAACGCACCGTGAAGCGGGTAAACTAAGTGTTGGCGATCCAGTCCTATATGAAGGATTTACAGTCGGGCGAGTTGAAAAGGTGAGCTTTGATACTGACACTAAAAAAGCTAACTACCAGCTATTTATTTTTCAGCCATATGACAGCTTGATCCGTAGCCGTACTAAATTTTGGTTAACATCAGGTGTTGATTTACAGATGTCGGCGCAGGGCTTCAATTTGAAAATAGGCTCAATAGAATCATTAATTACTGGGGGAGTCAGTTTTAGAGTGCCTAATGGTTCTGAAGAAGGAAACCTCATCACCAAGCAGATGAGCCTATTTAAGCTATATAACAACTTTAATATGGTACGTGAGCGAATTTTCGATGAGTATATTGAATATGTCATGCTATTTGATGAATCAGTTCGTGGCTTAAATGAAGGTGCTCCTATTGAATATCGTGGTATTCGCATTGGTACGGTGAAGAAAGTCCCCCTACGTTTACCAACAGGCGAAGAAGGTTTTTCTAGTAAGCAGATTCCTGTTCTTATTCGGATAGAGCTTGGTCGAGTTTATGGTAAGAATGGCTTTGATTCTCTTGATGGTTTGAAACGTAATTTAGAACGTGAATTTAAAGGTGGGCTTCGCGGTAGCCTTAAAACCGGTAATTTATTAACCGGTGCATTATTTGTCGATACAGAAGTCTATAAAGATGAAAAATTGCCACCAATCAATAGCTATGATGACTATCCGTTGTTTCCAACTAAAGCTGGTGGTTTTGCTGAGATTCAGAAGCAGATCAGCGGTGTACTGAAGAAGTTTAATGATTTACCTGTAGAAGATACGTTAACGTCTTTAACTCAGACCTTAGACACTTCGCAGAAAACCTTGTTAGCAGCAGAGAAAGTAGCGAAAAGTTTAGACAAATTGTTAGCGCAAAAAGATACCCAAGCATTACCAAGTGATATGCGTAAAAGTTTGCAAGAGATTCAGACAACCTTGAATGGCTTTGGGCCGGATGCTGCACCTTATAGAAATCTTGAGGGAGCATTATCGCGTTTTGAGCAAGTAATGAAAGAGCTACAACCCGTTTTACGACAATTAAATGAAAAGCCTAACTCATTAGTTTTCGGTGACGATAAAGTACAAGATCCTATTCCGGCTGGAGGCCGCCAATAATGAAAAAGCACGTATTATTTATGGTAGTCGCAACTGCATTTTTAGCTGGTTGTAGTAGTCAACCCGATGCTGTGAATAGTTATCTATTGCCTACTGGTGCACAAAGCACAACGTCTCAAATTGGGTCTAACCAGCCATTACTGGTTATTCGTCCGGTTGAGATGGCTGAACATCTAGCGGGTACAGGCCTTGTGTATCAAGTAAGTGATACCGAAGTTGTGCAAGCTCAACAAAACCTATGGGCTGAAAGTATTGGTAAACAGCTGACACGGCGTATTAATCAAGATTTACGTAATAAGCAAAGCCAGTTCTGGACAACTGAACTGACGCCAGCCTTAAGTACGTATAATTCACCGCGGTTACAGGTGAAAATTGATGAGTTCAATGGACACTATTCCGGCATGGCTAAAATTAGCGGCGAGTGGATGCTAGTAAAAAGTGATGGTGACTTGAATGATGTGTATCCATTTCAGTTCCAAGTACCTTTACAAGAAGAGGGGTACGACGCGCAGGTTAAAGCCTTATCTGAAGGTATAAACCGTTTAACTACTCAGATTGCACAACGGCTAAAAGTGGCGCCAGCTTCTTTGTAATAAAAAACCGATAGACCATCATCATTTATTGAATGGATAAAAAGGAGCCTGAAGGCTCCTTTTTCAATTAGGTTATAAAGTTGGCTGTTATTTCAGTGGTAATAACAGGCTTACAGTTTAACCAGCATTTTTCCTTTGTTCTTACCTTCAAACAGTCCGATAAATGCATTAGGCGCTTCAGCTAAGCCTTCGTATACAGTTTCTTCCCATTTGATTTTACCTTCAGAAATCCATTGACCCATTTGCTGTGCGAATTCACCATAGTGCGCCCAGTGGTCGAATACGATGAAGCCTTCAACTTTTAATTTCTTGATAATAAGCATGGCAAGGTTAGTAGGGCCTGACTGAGGCTCTGTCGCATTGTATTGAGAAATCATGCCACATACCGCGATACGACCGTAATCATTCATGTTTGCCAATGCAGCTTCAAGGTGTTCGCCACCAACATTTTCAAAATACACATCAATACCTTGCGGTGCTGCTTTTGCTAATGCTTCTATTAGGTTTGATTCTTTCTTATAGTTGATCACAACATCAACACCTAAGCTTTTAAGCAGTGCCACTTTATCGTCAGAACCTGTTGAACCGACAACAGTACAGCCGTGCATTTTTGCAATCTGACAAGCAACGCTACCCACTGCGCCAGAAGCTGCTGAAATGAAAACAGTATCTGTTGGTTTTAATTTTGCGATACGGAACAGGCCTGTCCATGCGGTCATACCGGGCATACCCATAATGCCTAAGAAACTTTGATCGGGTAGTGGTGTTACAGGAAGCGCGGTTAAACCGTTTCCGTTACTGATGTAATGGCTGCGCCAACCCTGCATACTGTTTACTTTGGTGCCAACAGGGAACTCACTGTTTTTCGATTCAAGAACTTCACCAATTGCGCCACCTTCTAAGGCTTCACCTATTTGGAAAGGGGCAATGTAGCTTGCACGATCCATCATGCGGCCACGCATGTAAGGGTCAACAGACATCCAAAGGTTCTTTACTAATACTTCACCATCTTGTATTTCAGGTAATGTGTTCTGAGCCAATGCAAAGTTTTCAGCTGACGGAATGCCTGTAGGGCGAGAAGCTAATTGAATTTCTTGAATGTTCATTATGTCTTCCTTTGAAGGATTTTAAGTAACAGTAGCAGCTTCTTTTAATTTTGTTAAAAAGCTTACTGCTTGTTTAAAAGTTACGGCTTGTTTAAAAGTTACGGCTTGTTTAAAAAGTAAGAACCAATTACTTTTCCTACAAATATTTTGCGCGCTAACTAAATCTGTTTTTAAGTTACACTTAGTTTTTCATTTATGCAATAGATTTGTGCGGTAATATTTTGCGCACTAAGTATTTTGAGGCTAACTATGTTACTGTGATGCAATACACGTTATTATGCGGAGTATAGATTTGGAGTGGATACAACCAGTATCGTTTGGGTGAAAAATGATCACTGAAAAGTGATTGTATGCCGGAGAGGGAAAGAATGTCTCAACAGTTATCAGATAATGTGTGCTTTGCACTCTATACGGCAACCAATGCATTAGTACGCGCATACCGTCCGTTGTTAGACGAGTTTGATTTAACCTACCCACAGTATATTGTTATGCAATCATTGTGGTACAACAATGATGTAAGCCTGACTGAGCTATCTCATGATACTCATCTCGATCCGGGTACATTAACCCCGATAGTGAAGCGTTTAGAAGGCAAGCAAATGCTGACTCGTCAAGTTTCACCCATTGATGAGCGTAAAAAAGTGATTTCTTTAACGTTGACTGGGCGTGAGTTACAAGAAAAAGCGAAAGATTTGAAGCAACAGCTTCGCCAGAAGTCGAGTATGGATGCGTCTCGGGTAGAAGAGCTTCGTTTGCATTGTTTAGAGCTAGCTAAAAACCTTCAAAAGTAGCTTGGGCAAAGTTATAGTCACTCGCCATCAATTGTAACTAGTGCTAAGTAGTTATGAGATGGCGAGTAAAATAGTCGAGTCATTATTACGTTTTATCGAATCCATTATCCTTGTTTAAAACGGTAGTAGCCGTTTATCCAGCATTCTGGTAATTGCTCACCAGATGGAAAAGCCAAATTCTGTTTGTCTATCGCAACAGGATCAGCTAAATCTTCCCCTGATTGGTATTGAACATCCACCTGTTGAGTAAAAGGGTTTATTAAAGACCCCATATCAATCACATCTACTAGATCACCAGTACGAGTCTCTTTAAGAAACATAGTGTGATTCTCCTTGACGACATTTGTCTAAAAAGAAATAAGTCAAAGTCATGACCATTGTTAAGTAATTATGGCTGATTTTAATGATTAGGCGATCTTGTCGTTAAAATTGATTGTGTGATTGCTCTGGCATTTGGGGCAAAAATTATTTATCTAAACAAAAGCGGTATCACTAATTGGCACTTTTCTGGTTCACTTTGTTGCATGTGTTGCTCTTATTCCTTAATTATTAAGTATTATATCCAAGTAACCTTACGGTGTAGGTTCTCGCTGAAGTAAGTACAGTAAGGTAACTTGGATATATAATGATAAAAAATCTGGAGTAACGATGAGTCAGTATTATTGGGGCGTTGATCTAGGTGGCACGAAGATTGAGTGTGCAGTGATGTCACGAACAGATGATCAGTGTGTGTTGCGTAAGCGAGTAGCCACTGAAGGCAGTAAAGGTTATGCCCATATTCTACAACGTATCAAGTCTCTTATTGATATGTGTGCTGAATCTATAGGTGAATCCCCCGAAGCAATTGGGTTTGGTACGCCTGGTGCGTTAGATCCTCAAACAGGTGTAATGAAAAACTGCAATTCAACAGCATTGAATGGTCAGCCTTTTGATAAAGATCTCTCAGAAATGTTGGGCACTAAAGTTGTACTTGCAAATGATGCAAATTGTTTTGCGTTAGCGGAAGCCCGCTTAGGTGTTGTGAAACGCTTAAAGCCCGATGCTGAAGTCGTATTTGGTATTATCATGGGCACAGGTGTCGGTTCTGGTGTTGTTGTTAATGGCAAGCTGATAAACGGACGACATGGCATTGCAGGCGAGTGGGGGCATAATGTATTAGAACCTAATGGTGCGTTATGTTATTGCGGTAAAGAAGGCTGTTTAGAAACAGTGATTTCAGGGAAAGGCTTAGAAGCGCATTACAAAAGTATTACCAAGCAAGAGCATTCTTTGCCTGAAATCGTAAAATTAGCTGAAAGCGGAGATAGCTTCGCTCAGCATACATTAACGCGATTAATCGATAAGTTTGGTTTAGCTGTTGCACAAATTATTAACGTTATTGACCCCGATGTGATTGTCGTGGGTGGGGGAGTCGGTAATATAGATGCACTTTATGAGCACGCCCCACAAGCGATTAAGCGTCACTTGTTTAACCCAATATTAGATACACTTATCGTTAAACCTGATCTGGGTGATAGCGCTGGTGTATTTGGGGCTGCGATGTTGGTGAAATAAGCGATTCAACTGTTCTAGTTTGGTATCAATATAAAGGGAGTAATTATTGCTGATCGTCAGCATGTCATTACTCCCTTACATTTAGGTGTCGATTTAGAGGTGTCAATTTAGAATACAAAATTCAGCATAACAGTGTACAACTGGGCATCTTTGTCTTCACCGTAAGCGATTGGTGGTGAAACAAATTGTCCTGAATTTCCGGCGTTGTAATCTTCTCTATCCATAAAAATATTCTGCCATTCGGCATTAATAGAGACTGTGTGCGTGATATCGTATCTTACGCCTGTCGTAATGCTATTGCTTTTCCGGCGCTGGTGGCTCTCTCCATACACTACATAAGGGGTAAACTTATCGATATTATAAGAAGCGCTTGTATACCAATTCGTTTGAATCTCGTCTGCTTCTACTTCTGCCATAAAATGCCACTGATCAAGTGAATATTCAGCCCCGAACGTGTAGATGTTTAATGTTTCATAGGTTGGTGATGGAACGATTCGATATTTTGCATTCATATAATTCATATGAATACGATAATTAAAGCCACTAATATCGAATGAAATACCTGCCACTCGCTCTGTATCAAATTCAAGCGTTACACTATCGTAATCCGTTTTATTGGTATTCGAAAAACCATAATATGGCATTGCCGCGAGCACTATTTCATCGGAGAGCTCATATTCCCAACTGACCGAAAGACCATCAAAGTAATTGAATCCTAAAATGCTATCGTAGACCTCTTGTGGCGGTCGTGCCCATGTGTAAGCTTGCCCGACATAATAATATTCAGACGCAAGAAAAAGAGGTAGCCTTAGGCGTCCGGCTTTAAATGATAAGTTGTTATAGTTGTAGGCTAGATAAGCCCATTCTAATTCTGGATCAGACCAATCATCTTGAGGACGTTTAACGACTTGGACAGAAGCACTTAATTCATCCCATATTGCCCAGTCTGCCTGTAAGCCAAATGTTGTATCACAATCGTAGCAAGTGTCATCTGTAATCTCTCGATTCACAAATAGTGGTGTTTTGTTATCTGACTGAGTAATCGATGTTGAGCCAAAACCGCTGATTGAAAAGTTATCGGTAACGTCGATTGCAGCTTGTGAGCAGAATGGAATTGCAGCGATAATAATGGTTGATAAAAGTGTTTTATTCATTGTCTTACTCTCCCTGTAAGATAGTGATTAAAATATTGGCATTTTCCGGAACAGATTCAATGGGAGCATACGCAATACCATTTGGATTATTATTCAACCATTCAATAATGCTTTTTATATCATCACTATTAAGTTCTTCTGGTGCTTTACCTTTCCCTGAAAATGATAAACTTGCCCAATATCCATTCATCTGAGATATGGATTTGCCAAGTAACATAGAATAAAATTCTTCTCTATGAATAGAATTCACAGGCAAATCAACTAATATGATTTTTAAGCTACCATTTATTTTTTTTGTTTTTCCTTTATAAATCATTCTCGCTTTGCTTTTACTTAAAGCGGGGATATCATTATTCATCGAAAATACGGCAAACTCTACCTCATTATTATCAGAGCTACTTTCAGCATTAATATGGGATGAAAATAATGCGATGAACATTCCAAATAAGAATGTTATAACGATTTGTTTATCAAGAAAATCCTTATTCATTGATTTTGTCCATATCGGTGAGTACTAAACCTACTATACATAATAGTAGGCACTATTGTGACTACAAGCAGACATTGGTCTGAGTTCATAATGTGATGAACATTCCAAATAAGAATGTTATAACGATTTGTTTATCAAGAAAATCCTTATTCATTGATTTTTTTCATATTGGTGAGTACTAAACATACTATACATAATAGTAGACATTACTGTGACTACAAACAGACATTGGTCTGAGTTCACATTCAAGGAGAGAATATGGGCTTTTTGAACAAAATATCCATTAAATCGAGACTGTTTCTGTTAGTTGGGTTACCACTACTGTTTATGAGTGTATTTGCTGGGTTAGAAATAAAAAAATTGTATGGCGAAGTACAATCGTTGAATTTACTTAATGCTAGAATTGAATTATTGAAAGAGCAATATGTTATTTCATCACAAGTTCACACTCTCAAAACAGAAAGATTAGTGGGCGACATTGAATTGAATGAATTGAATGCTCTATCTGAAGCGATTAATCGTGCTTTTTTGTTACTGCCCAGCGCGTTTTCTCAAAGTGAAAAAGAGGGTGCAGAGAACATATTAAAAGAGATGGAGGAAGCGAAGGTTGAGCTACTTTCCACAAGTAAAGAAGATTTGAATGATTGGTCTGTATGGTTTGATGATCTTGTTAGTCAATTTTTAATAACGTTCGAAAAAAATAGAGTGAGCACTGGAAATATAGATATAGAGAAAAACACAGAAGTACTTTATCAATTGCAGTGGTTGTCTTTTTGGGCACAAGAAGAAAATTGGTTCATTCATCAGTTTAAAGAAACGAACAATAATGAGTTTAAACAGTTATTGTCGACGGTGATTGAGCGTCAACAGCTTTTCATTGATCGGTTTATCGCTATTAGTGCCAGCCCGAAACAAATTGATCTTTTACTTAAAATATTTACAGATCCTGCTTTTTCTGACAGTTACAAATTGCGAGAGGGAATTTTAACCGGAGGGATGAAGGACAGTGAAATAGCAACAGGTTTGCAAGCTTTTAATGACAGATTCACCTTAATTCAGCATGTTGTACAAGAGGTGAGTATCTCGTTAGTTGATGATATTCAAGCTACTACGACAGATATCAAAACGTTAATGAGTGTGTATCTTGCAGCAATCTTGTTGTCTATGGTCGTTATGTGCTATCTCGGAACCAATTTATCACGACGTATTCTTTTTTACTTGAGCCGTGTTATTAAAACGATGTCAAAAATTGAAGATGCTCATAATTCAGCATTGAAAGTGAAATCAGATGGTAATGATGAATTCACTGTGTTTACCTCTAAGTTAAACCAATTACTGGAAGATCGTCATTTTAGCCAAGCGAATATTATCAAGGCTAAAGAAGAAGCAGAGAAGGCTAACGTTGCTAAAAGTTCCTTCTTAGCAAACATGTCTCATGAAATACGTACGCCATTGAATGGCATTATAGGGATGTCAGGTATTTTGTCAGATACAGAACTGAACCCTTCTCAAGCGGAATATTTGCAAACCATCGAAACCTCTTCGCAAACATTATTATTGTTGATTAATGACATTCTTGATTTATCTAAAATAGAATCAGGGAATTTGGTACTTTCACCTCATGAGTCAAATATTGCTGAAGTTGTTTACGACACGATTACTATCGTTCAGGCAAAAGCATCAGAACAAGGACTTAACCTTAGAGTTCAATTAGACCCTGAACTACCTACATCTGTTATGTTGGATGAGCACAGATTACGACAAGTACTGATGAACTTAATGTCTAATGCTGTGAAGTTCACCCTACAAGGTTCTGTGACGTTATCGATAACTTATACATATATTGATGATAAAAAAGCGTCGTTGCTCTTTTCTATAAAAGACACTGGTATTGGTATAGAAAAAGATAAACAACAACAAGTCTTTGCACCATTCACGCAAGAAGATGGCTCGATTACTCGTCAGTTTGGAGGCACAGGTTTAGGGCTGGCAATTTGTCGTCAGCTAGTTGAGCTTCTAGGCGGTTCAATTGAACTGAAATCAGAAAAGGGGTTTGGTAGTGATTTTTACTTTAGCCTAGACGTTGATGTTGTTAAGTATCAACCTAAAATTATTTCTAATTTTGAGAATAAAAAGTGTCTGCTTTTATCAAATCAAACCTCAAATGCCGAGCTAATCGAGATTGAAGGTAAAAAATGGGGACTAAATGTCACTATCTCTGATATAGAAACGGCAGCCGTATCTGGCATATCGCAACAGTATGATTTGATTTTATATTGCCAAAAAACGATAAGTCGTACAATTAAAGATATTGAATTATTTAATCATATTCAAGATAGACCAGCCCTCGTTATTTGTTCTCAACTTCAAGATGAGCAATTTGATTTTGGTCATACGATTGATGGATTAACGATTTTACCGTTACTTGGTCAGCGATTTGTAAAAGCAATTAATAATGCATTTATTAACGTTAAGAAGAATAGAGGTATACAAACTAACCCTGCTTTTAATCCTGAGAGTCGCTTAGTTGATATAAAGCCTGTGAGCATAAATACAACTCCTGCCATCACAGAGAGTCAAATATCAGAGCAAGCAGATGCAGATGTTATTTTGATCGTTGAAGATAACATTGTTAATCAGAAGGTTGCTTCACTCTTGCTTAAAAAAGCGGGTTACCAAATTGTTGTTGCTAATAATGGACAAGAAGCCGTTGATCTTATTACCCAGAAAGAACCCACTTCGTTTAAAGCCATTTTAATGGATTGTATGATGCCGATAATGGATGGTTTTGCTGCAACTGAAGCGATTCGAGTATGGGAAAAAGAACAACAAACTGATCGGCTACCGATTATTGCATTAACTGCAAGTGTTCTAGATGAAGACATTAGTAAATGCTACGAAGCTGGAATGGATGATTATGTTGCGAAGCCATTTCGTAAAGAACATTTATTAGATAAATTAGAGAGTTTGAATGAAGTTGCATAATAGACTCATGGGATAAAAATTATATTACTTGAATATAAAGAGACTGGAATGTCTCTTTTTTTATTCGTTGCATGTGTGTCTTGTGCGAGATCTCTTACAAATTAGTAAGGAAAACAGCTTATTTTATAAATAAAATATTTAAAATCGAAAATAAAACCTATTTAATTCATGGTCTTATTGGTTTGTGGTGTTTTTTGTACTTACATTTGATGATAAATGTGATCTATGTTCGTTGCTTAGATTTATAAAACCCGTATTCTTTATTGCGTCGGAAGGAACTGACGGAACGGAACAGGAAATTAGCCAAGGAATCTGGCAGCCTCAGGATGAGGGCGGTGAATCAGGACGATTTATCGAACATGGACTGTGAAGGGATAATCAAATGGAAGTGATGCAGTAGGTAGGATACTTACTCGTTAGGATGACGAAATACGGACCACTTCAGGATGAAGTAAAGGATACCTCCAGGACGGAGAGAGAGTCGGAACAGGATGATTCGACGGATCAAGGTAAGATCAAAGGACATCTCTAGGATAGAGAAAAAAGGACTAAGCTGAAGGAATCAGCAAAATCATGGAATGATGCAGGGAGCACTATAGTAGCCGGATTGCTGCAAGTAAGACCTAAGGGCGCGACGAATGTCGCGCCCGTTCTTTTTTTAGGGTACTAAATTTATGGTATTAGAGGGCTTAGCTATACACGCATCTAACTCTCTACTAACCAATAAGTACTGTTAGCTCGCCAATACTTGAGGCTTTTTCTTCAAGCTCGCAAATAACATATAAATCGCTGTACTTAATAATACGATGAAGAAAAAATCCATTAATCCATTCGCTTTAATCAAAAATTTATTAGCTAATAACGGTCCAGTCGCCGAACCCACGCTATAGCTAAACAACATGATTTGTGTTGCCGCTACAATAAAGCTCGAACCTAGTTCATCACAAGCCAAAGTAATCGCTATCGGATACAAAGCAAATGCAGACATGCCTAACAGGGCCAATGCGAATACGGTTGTTAGGTAATCACTCGTTAAGTGTGTAACTCCCATAGCAAACACGCCGAGTAACGACATCATCGCTAACAGTAGCGTTTTGCTCATTTTTAATGATAGCGCGCTTACAATAGGCTGAATTATCATGCCACCTAAAATAATCGCAGCCATTAGTACGCCAATTTTTTCATTGCTCATATCGGCCTTACGTAGCGCTAAGGGCATTAACCCATAAATCGTGCCCATAACAACGCCAGAAACTAAGCAACCAATAATTGCTGCTTTGCTTAAACGTGAAATTTGCTTAAACCCCATCGTATGGTGTTCTTCACAATTTGGTTGTCCTTGCTTAATAAACAGAGGTGGTAAAATTGCAAGTAAAATCAAAGCAATAATTGCAATAAATGGTTCAAACCCATTAATACCGAACATGTTTATGCCAAATTGCCCTATAGTCGTTCCACCATATAACGATGTCATATAAATGCCGAGTCGCTTAGCACGCTCTTTTTTATCATCACCAATTAATAGCCATGATTCAATCACGACAAATATGCCAGCTACAGCCATACCTGCAAGTAAACGGGCAAATAGCCATACTTCTTTATTTGGAAATAAAGGCATAATAGCAACAGTTATCGCTAGGATCGCAAGGAACATGATGAAAGCGATTCGGTGACCAATTTTTGCAATAATTGGCTCAATCATCATAGAACCGATTAATAAGCCAAAATAAAAAATACTGGCTAACCAACTAGCAAAACCTGAGTCTATCTTAAATGATCCCATCGATAACGGGATTAAACTCATTAAATAGCCTGAAGCTATTGCAAAAACAGTTAGTCCGGCAACAGGTACAAAAATACCTCCGCCTTTGCGACAAGTAGTGTTCTGAATCACTACCGTGTACTCCAATATTAAATATGTAAATGGGATGTCTGCCTAAGAAAAGACAGTGTCTGATGTTATTTCGAGAGGAATATGAACCCAAAGATGCTTTTCGTAAAGTGAGAAAAACTAATGCGAATAGCCGTAAATACTTATATTAACTCAGTTGGTTTTAGTTAGTTTAGAGTTAATCACAATGAATGTTAAGATAATTACATTTAAATGATGATAACTCTTTGTTTTAAAATGCTTTATAATTTTTATTTAATACATATTTAGCCTGGCTTTTACTCATAATGTTTAGTGTTATAAATGATTTTTAGTGTGGATATTTCTCTATCTATGGGAAAATATTTTTTATTGAGGGCTACTTTTTAGAAAGGGTGGGTAGGTGCATTGTTTTGGTGCACTATTTCCTTATATTTGTGCAATATTTACCAGTTGCTACATCTAACTTATTGAATTTTAATTGGTTATATAATGGTATGAAGTTTGCTTTGATATCCATGTGTTTAGGTATGGAGTTTGAAGAGCTAAATAGCAGTGAGGGCTGTTTGGTTTTTTAAGTATTAAGCACATCAGAATACACCTTCTACTTGTCATGTTTGACACCGGCACTGTTCTTTTGTAGCGGAAGAACAGTGCCTTTTCTTTTTAATTAGCGTTTGTTTTTAAGGTAACGCTTACGACGTTCTTCTTTCTTTTTAATTTGTTGCTCTTTCTTTAACTCTGCTTCAATAGCGACATTAACTAGCTCTTCTGTGATCATTTCTGGACGTTCCATAGTGATCTTACCTAGTACGCCATTACGCAATTCATTGATTAGTATTTCTGACGCTTTATGGATATCAATTCGACCACCAGGGCGAAGGCAACCACGTTTACGACCAATTTCTTCCATTAACTCGATATCTGTTTCTGGTAATTCATCATCAAGATCGTAACGAGCTTTGATTAAATCAGGATAAGCCGCTGCTAAATATTCAATAGTGAAGAAAGCGACATCGGTATAATCCATAGCTGTATCTTTAACAGCACCTGTTGCCGCTAAACGAAAACCACTGTGCGGGTTCTCTACTTTTGGCCACAAAATTCCAGGGGTGTCAGATAACACAATACCGTTTTGTAGGTTAATGCGCTGCTGTTGACGAGTAACGGCTGGCTGGTTACCTGTAACAGCAATAGTGCGACCTGCAATTACGTTAATGATTGTAGATTTACCTACGTTAGGTATACCCATAATCATAGTACGAATATTTTTACCCATTGCTTCGCGACCAGGTGCTAGCTTGCGGCATAGCTCCATAATTTGATTTACTTCAGCAATATTCTCTGTCGTGATTGCGATAGCTTTAACACCTTGTTCTTTTTCAAGGTGTGCAATCCACATTTCAGTCATTTCAGGATCGGCTAAGTCACGTTTGTTCAAAACCTTAACAACAGGCTTTTCACCACGAAGTGAAGAAATCATTGGATTTTCACTACTGAATGGAATACGTGCATCGAGCACTTCAATAATGACATCAACTTTCGGAATTGCTTCTTCAATTTCTTTACGTGCTTTGTGCATGTGGCCTGGGAACCACTGAATCATTTGACTACTCATTTGAAAACTAAACCTTTTAATCTTAAATTGCTGCTGGTGGGGTATCAGGTGGGGTACCAAAGTTCTTTATTAGAATCATGGAGGTATCAGCCAATTTATTGGTCTGGCTAAATTCAAATCCCGCGCCAGCATTTTATAAGTCAATCTTAACATTTTATTACTAACAACGGGAGCTGAGCGACAAATCAATGTTAGCGGAAGATATATTCAATCTACTTGAAACATTTAGATGCTCTCATTTTTAAATTTATGTCATCTATTTGTTAATTTAGAGATTCTCTGCTAGAGCTTTAGATAAATATTGTAGAGCCATAATTGCTTTGTGATAGTAGAGGTGAGCGGTCTGTTCGATGGAAAGCTGGAGAGATCCAACCTTGGATTTAAAGAAATATAGATTTACGATAAATGTATGGGGGGATTCTCCCCACTCATGTCTTTATATTTATTCATGTTTGATATTGTACAGTTCTTCAAGGATCTGGTTTTTATGTCGCCCCAATTCTATCGATATGTTCCCAATGCAGAGATAGTATCTAGAGATAATTTACCAAGCTCAGGAAAGGTATATTTTTCTAAGGCGCGTCATTCTCGATAGAGTGTTCTGATGTAACTGTTTCTTTTTTAGTTCAAACCATAATTCGGCAACAGCAATACAATGTATTATTTTAGGGTTTATGTCTTGAGCAATAAGAGAGCGGTGTTCAATAGTTTTAGAGCGAGCTTTTGACAAAGATAACTCCGGTATAACTAATGCAAATTTAGAACTTTTATTTGTTACAGGGTCACTATGGTAAAATTGATATGATTTCGTTCCTATTGGGTTTTATTTGCAACTGTAAACCTCCACCACCTAATAAAGTAAATTCTTATTCTGTTGGCTTTGTAATTTTAATTTTTCTATCTGTACGACGAACGACTTGTCTAGCCATTGTATAACCAGTAATTATTTGTATGAGAGTATTGTACAGAAAACGGAATCATGAGGTATTAAAAATAAAAACGTCAATACTTGTAAATCCAAAGCAAAAATTGATTTGAGTTGTAAAAGGTTGTTGGTATTTCATCGTACTCACCCCAAAAGCATGTACGAATGCATAGATTCTAGCATCTTCGCTAAAAAATCGGAAAATAAGTCAGTATCAAACACTATATATGGCTTTGATTTGTACAATATTGGACAAGCTTATAAGACATGTGTGAAGTGGAGTAGAGTAGGCTACAAACGTGCATGTTCTCCATAAAGTTAGAAGGTAGTTAGTCGGTACGTTAAATGCTACTAATGATTATGCTCAATCAAAGCTTTCCCTCTATGCTAGCCAAAAGCAACTAACAGATTTCATCAACTCATTTTAGGTCTGCTTTATTATATCTAATGAAGCGTCCAGATTAATGTGGACGTTAAGTTCACGCCATTTAGTTAGCTTGATTGTCTTAGAAAACAGACAAAGTGAGATTCGGAATAGTGATTTGTATCGCAAATATGATATACGAGATGTTTGTTATCAGATGTGTGAATGATAATGGTTACCATTATCATTGATTGTTGGGTTGATTGTGCATATCATCATGAAAACTTGAATAGCACGTATTCGATTGCCTTATTATACTAGATAGACATATAAAACAATGTATTAGAACATTTTGTAAGTATACAGCTGTTGGTTACACCATTTAATGATGAGTTTAACAAATACCGATTTGGATAGATGGCTACTGATGTGGGGAGAGTTGATTGATGATAATGGTTATCATTTTTATTGGTTGGTTTGCGATTAGCGACACGCCTACAGTCGCATACTCTAATAATTAAAATCATTAACACATTGTTAATCTTGCTTAAACAAGGAGTCTAAGCATGGCACTTCGTCTATCCCCGTTGTCTATTGCAATTGGTTTGTCATTTGTTGTATCACCACTTTATGCTGCACAGTCGAACGATGTCACTCAATTAGAAACAATGGTAGTGACAGCCCAGAAAGTAGAACAAGATGAACAACTGATACCGATCAGTATGTCTACATTTTCAGACTATGATTTAGAACGTTCTGGCACTGAAAATACTTATGAGCTAATTAATCGTTCACCTAACGTTAGTATGATTAAAGCAGGTAATCCTTCGGATGGAAGCTTTATTTCTATGAGGGGGATTACCCCTACGATGGAAGGTAGTCAAACGGTTCTATTTTTAATTGATAATGTACCGTATCAAACGTTTGATACAGATCTACTGGATGTCGAACGTGTGGAAGTATTACGTGGACCGCAAGGCACTTTATATGGGCGTAATGCATCTTCTGGGGTAATTAGTGTTATTACCAAAGATCCTGAGTTTTATTCTGAAGGTAGCGCAGGAATAACGTACGGAAATTATAATCACATTAAAGGGACACTAATTTCGGGTGGTGCAATTTCTAATAGTGATTCTTGGGCGTACAGGACAGCATTACAATATACCTTGAATGACGGTTATTTCACACGAGACCAAGATGGGAAAGATGACATTAATGATGTCGATGATTTTAATGGTCGAATGAAGCTACGTTGGGCGCCTACGGATAACAATTGGGATGTAGTGGCAACATTACAGGGTCAGCGCGCACGAAATGGCAGTACATCATTTGCACCATTAGAGAAGATTAAGCAAGACAGCCATAGGGTATATTCTGATTATGACGGTGGTGCAACCGTAGATATCTATACAGGATCGGTAAGAGCTACTTACGAAGGTGAGAGGGTGAACTTTGAATCGATTTCTGCCTATACCTCTGAAAAGAAAACAGATTATACAGATGTCGATTTTTCCGTGACACCTGCTTGGGTATTACAGATTGATGGTAAGCAAGAACGTCTAACCCAAGAGCTGCGATGGAGCTCTAAACAAGATGGCGATTTACGTTGGTTGGCAGGTTTGTATTTTTATGATGAATCGGCAAAGAGCCATGTTAAGTTTGATATGAAGAACTTTGGGATGGTGAACGATCTTGATTCAAAAACCGATACAGTTAATTACGCTGTATTCGGCAATATTGCTTATTCCTTAAGTGACAAGTGGGAATTGATTGCGGGTTTACGTTTAGATCACGAACGCGTTAATTTTGACTATGCCGATAAATATAACGTTGGGATGCCTGATACTATTGATTCAAATAGCAGCTCATATACGGAATGGTTGCCCAAAGTTGGTGTTAACTACTATGCCCAGCAGGATCTGATGTTTTACGGCACGATTGCTCGTGGATACAAAAGTGGTGGATTTAATATGCTTACACCAGCAGGTCTACCCGCAAAATTTGATCCTGAATATACCATGAATTATGAGATGGGGATGAAAAGTGAGTGGTTGGATAATCGAGTTCGCTTCAATACTGCTTTGTTCTGGATTGATTGGAAAGATCAACAGGTTGAACAACAATTATACCCTAAATCCTTTACTGAAAATGCAGGTAAAACGGTGAGTCGGGGTATTGAAGCCGAACTATCATGGTTTGCTATGCCTGGTGTGCGTTTGTTCACCAATGGTGGATTCAATGATGCCCACTTTACTGATTATGTAGGTAAAATTTATGATCCCAGCGGAAATGAAGTGGGGCAAAAGGATTATAAAAATAACCGTCCAGCAAATGCACCACGCTATAACTACAGCGTAGGAGTCGATTATAACTTCCTAGAGCATTATTTTGTGTACGCAGATTATAACGTACTGGGTGATATGTACTTTGATATAGAAAATACGGTAGAGCAATCTTCATACGGTATTTTCAATTTACGCACAGGTTACAGTGATGATCGTTTTGATGTCACTTTATGGGCAAAGAACTTGTTTGATCAAGAATATGTGACCCGTGCATTCTCCATGAAAGATCTAAATCAACAAGATACTTGGTTTGCTCGTTCTGGTGACCCGATGACCTTTGGTATTACAGCCAATGTTAAGTGGTAACTTTGTTGGCGCTTTTTAACTACAGTCGCTAATTAAGGAGAAAAATGCGCTGCCGATACGTTTGTATTGGCAGTGTCATGATAGTTTATGAGAAATTAGCGAGGGAACCATGACGTCAGTTAAAGCTACGGACTTTTTTAGCCACACCGTAACGCAGATTTCATCGAATGCTACGGCACATGTTATTACTGTAGAGCTTGATTATGGGCTGACACTGTCGGTTATGGCATTCGAAGGGGCAGATTATATAGAATTCGTTGCCGATAATGACCAGCAATATTTACAATTTAGTTGTACATTAGAAGGCTTCTTTGAGGTGATTGATGGATACCGCACATTGTGTTTGGACCCTGGTAGCATGTTAATGTGTTATGCACCTAAGCAGCAATTCAGCCTACGTATTGCTCCGCATTCTCGTTGTATTGAAGTTAAAATCAGCATGGATAAACTACAACACCTTGTAGGAGAAGAGTTTACTTGTGTATTGAAGAAGCTTTATAAACAGGGAATGTTGTGCCCATCTTGTTATAAATTACAGTCACGTCAATCTGCTTTAGCATTGGCTGAGCTAGTTGTCGGAGGCGAGACATCGAAGTTACGTATTTATGCTGCGACATTAGAATTGTTATCGATGCAACTACAAACTTGCTCTGATCAAAACCAGTGTAACCTTCCCTTACGTACTCGTCGTCAATTACGTGAAGCCCATGAGCGATTATTAGCCGATCTAAGTGCGCCGCCGACTATCGCTGAATTAGCACTTGAGACGGGGTTAAATCAGCTGAAGCTTAAACAAGGGTTTAAACTAATGTATGGAGATAGTATTTATGCATTATTCCTTAAACATCGTATGGCTAAAGCCAAGGAATTACTTAAAAATCATTCTGTGACCGATGCGGCGGTATCTTTGGGTTACAGTAACATAAGCCATTTTAGCACTGCATTCAAAAAGCAATATGGCTTGTTACCAAGCGAAATTAAACGAGGAGTTGCGTAATGCACTAAGCGTTATTTTTCGCTATTAATCACCCTATTTATTCAGGGAGGTCGATCTCAATTCGACCTCCCTGAATTTTATTGTGTAATCCCCCACTTAAAGTAAGTCTATATAAAACAGTAAATTACGAAGTGGTTTGTATTGTTTTTTTGATGTTTCCCCTAGATAAACGCCGAATTATTATTACTGACGTACCCACCGTGTCGATCAAATACCGATTAGGATAGTTTGGTACTGATGCGGGGAGAGGATAGTGGTCAATAGCCGTCATAATGCCTGAAAATACATACCTGATGGCGCGATTGGCGTCATGACATCAATTCCATTGTTTGGGTTGAGATTGGGTGATTTTTCAGGAGCATTTATGGAAACTGTAACGTCATATTATTGGCCAAAAGAATGGGTGGAAAGGTATCAGCGACAAGGTTTCCGTGAAAACCAATCGTTGAGCTGTGCTTTAGATTCCCTTGCTAGTTATCATCAGCATCGCGTGGCATTGGTAGAGGGCTCTCAACGTGTGAGTTATACCGATTTGGCTGAGCAAGTTGCGTCTGCAGCTGCTGGCTTTTTACATCGAGGTATTAGAAGTGGGCAGCGTGTACTGGTACAGCTCCCTAATTCGTTTGATTTTGTGGTCTCGTGTTTTGCTCTTTTTCGTCTTGGTGCAGTGCCTATTATGGTGATGCCTGGATTACGAGAAAAAGAATTGACCGCAGTGTGTAGCGTTGGAGAACCCGTTGCTTGTATTGTTCCTGATCGTTTTCTCGGTTTTGACCATGTACAGTTAGCCGAAAAATTGATGGTCGTTACGCCATCAATGACTCAAATTTTTGTTGCGGGAGAGACGGTGAAGCATTGCCCTTTACAGGCAGTTGCTAACGTTGAACTGCGCGAACAATTAGCATCATATTCGTATCCTCATCCTGAACAATTAGCATTCCTGTTGTTATCCGGTGGGACAACGGGTACTCCAAAGCTTATTCCTCGTACTCATGCCGACTACCTGTATAACGCTCGTGCATCAGCCTCGCTGTGTGGATTCAATCAGGATACGGTTTATTTGGCCGCATTGCCTGTTGCCCATAATTTTCCCTTAGGTTGCCCTGGAGTCATTGGTACTTTGATGAATGGTGGTAAGGTTGTTTTGGCGACGACACCAGGTTTTGATAGCTGCTTCCCACTTATTGAACAAGAGGCCGTTACTGTTACGGCTTTAGTGCCAGCTTTGGTACCTAGTTGGCTAGAAGCTTTGCAGTGGGATGATAGCGATATTTCTAGTTTAGTGCTGCTACAAATTGGTGGCGCGCGATTGTCCCCAGAGTTAGCCCGTCGTATTGCCCCTGAGATGAATTGCCAGTTACAGCAAGTATTTGGGATGGCTGAAGGTTTGCTGTGTTTTACCCGTTTAGATGATCCTCAAGATATCGTGATTAACACTCAGGGGCGCCCGCTGTGCGAGTCTGATGATGTACGTGTCGTAGATGCCAATGGATGTCCCGTACCGGATGGTAATGAGGGCGAATTATGGGTTAAAGGTCCATATACCATTCGTGGCTACTACAAGGCGGACGCACATAACCTTCGTTCTTTTAGCGAAAGTGGATATTACCAATCGGGTGATAAAGTGATTCGAGATACTGATGGCAATATCAGTGTTGTTGGACGAATTAAAGAGCAAATTAACCGTGCCGGAGAAAAAATAGCGTGTGCGGAAATTGAGGCTTTGTTGTCTCAACATGTTGGTATTCAAGATGTGGTGTCTATAGCTGTGCCGGATGAACGCTTAGGTGAGCGCCATTGCCTTTGCGTATTATCTGAAGATGTATTACTGAGTTTGTCTGATATTCAATTATTTTTGCGCCAACAAGGTCTGGCTCGTTATAAATTACCAGATCAATACATAGTGTGTCCTCACTGGCCGTTGACTGCAATTGGCAAAATAGATCGTATATCTCTTATTCAGCAAGCAATCAAAGAGGCGGGAGATACCGCCAGCAACCATTCTTTGACGACACTTCCACTGGTGCGGTATTTACAAACCTATTCGGATACCAGCCAACACCCGCCGTTGATGCTAGCCACTGCTATGATGCGCCAGAAGCTGGCGGAGGAAATGGCTTTGTACGAGCACCCTGACAGTATTCGTTTGTATGTGGGGTGTTTGGCTCGCATTACTTTAGTGGGGCAACAGCTTCATCTTAATTATGATGGGTATCACTATTCTTGGCCTGTCGAGAATATGGCGCAATTTCCTTCTCAGCTAGAGATCGCGTTGAAGTTACTACCACTGGATACATGGTCGGCGTGGGGGAGCATCCCGTTTGAATATGCACGTGCTATTTATGACATGCCTTTGTTAGCCGATATTGCACTCTTTGAATTAATTATTCCAATGGCTGAGGTTCGGCTTTATACCGCGAAACGATCTGCTGCTGACGAATCGAAACATACATGTATTGAATACTTTGCGATCGACACTAAATCATTGACCACTGTTCAAACTGCGTTTGAGATGGCTAACAGACAGCCTCGGAGAGTTGGCAATCACTCACTGATCAGCACTCCTATAGCGACAGCTAATCAAGAGGTATACAAAGAACAAGTCAAGTGTGCTGTGGCCGAGATTAATGCAGGCCATTACCAAAAAGTGATTTTATCTCGCCAAGTACCGATAGATGAGCCTGTAGATATGGTGGAAAGTTACCTGAAAGGGCGCCAGCACAACACACCAGCACGGTCATTCTTACTTAAGAAAAAAGACTTTAAAGCGGCAGGATTTTGCCCTGAGACGATCATAGAAGTAGGGACAGATAATACTGTGAGTACCCAACCCTTAGCGGGCACAAGGGCACGTGTTAGCTGTGAGAAGACTAATCAAGCCTTACGTAAAGAATTGTTGAGTGATCCTAAAGAGATTGCGGAGCATGCAATATCCGTGAAATTGGCGATGGAAGAGCTGGCTCCGATTTGTAATGAAGAATCACTGGGTGTCAGTGAATTTATGAATGTTTGTCAGCGAGGTACCGTCCAACATCTTGGATCACGCGTTAAAGGTCAACTTCAACCGACAATAACCTGTTGGCACGCATTGAATGCACTCTTTCCTGCTGTGACCGCATCAGGTATACCTAAGCGGGAATCGATAGACGCAATTGGTCGCTTTGAACTGCAACCTAGGGGGTTATACAGCGGCTCTGTTTTTATTGCCGATAGTGATGGACGACTTGATGCCGCATTGGTACTACGGGCATTTTACCAGCAGGGAGAACAGCAATGGTTACAAGCTGGTGCTGGGCTTGTAGGGCTGTCAACGCCTGAACGTGAATTGGAAGAAACTCGGGAAAAACTTGCCAGTGCTGCCATGCATTTACTTACAACGGCTGATGCGGAGGTATGGGTATGAGTGGCACAAATCGTGACATCATGATAGCGGACATTAAAGCACTATTACCGATGGGAACCCTGTTGCCATCTTCTACCACAAACTTGATAGAAGCCGGATTAGATTCATTACATGTCATGCGTTTGATGAGCCAGTGGCGTAAAGCAGGTATTTACGTAACCTTCGCGCAATTGATGGAAAAGCCAACACTTGAAGCTTGGGAGATATTTTGGGAAGGGAACAAAAAGGGAAAAACTGATATTTCATCGGTAACGCCAGCATTACTTACTGAGCTCAATACTGACGATAGTCAACCTTTTGATCTGACTGCTGTGCAACATGCATATTGGATTGGTCGACGGGACGACCAAATTTTGGGTGGGGTGGGGTGCCATGCTTACCTAGAACTTACTGGCCCATATATTGAGACGGTTACCTTACAACAGGCTTGGACAACATTGGTCGCACGCCATCCTATGTTACGTGCACAGTTTGATGAGGATGGGTCGCAACGTTGTATGTCGCGGCAGGAAATAGACGGTGATATATCAGTATCGTCCACTTTTAGCTGTCATGATTTGCGTGAACGTATCGCGAATGAACAGCAAGATGTACTGCTTGAATTGCGTGGGTGTTTATCTCACCGCCGATTAAAGGTTGAGCAAGGTCAGGTAGCGGGGTTAACCCAAACAATATTAAGCGACGAGCAGCAGTGCTTACATCTTGATATCGACTTATTAGTAGCTGATGTGCAAAGTTTGCAGATCTTGTTACGTGAACTGGCGATGTTATGCGAAGGACAATCGTTACTTGATAAGCCTTTATTCAATTTTTCTCACTACTTAGAGTGGGATAAGCAGCGTAAAGCCGATTCTATAGAGCCCCATCAAGCTTACTGGCAGGAAAGGATAGCAACAATGCCAAATGGCCCACAATTACCATTGGTATGTTCACCTAATCAAGTGACGGAAACGCAGTTTACTCGTCGTCAATATTGGCTTTCTACGACTCAATGGCAACAGTTAAAGAATATTGCTAGCCACTATCAAGTCACTCCTGCGATGGTGCTCGTGACCGCCTTTGCAGAAGCTTTAGCTCGCTTTAGTGTGGATCCTCATTTCGTATTGAATCTGCCGTTATTTGACCGTCAAAGTGATTATCCACATGTTGATCACGCGATTGCTGACTTCACTAATTTGTTACTGCTAGAGTTTGATGGTCGCCAGCCAGCTTTCTTTGCTCAGCGGGTTCAACAGATCCAGCAGCAGTTTCATACTGATATCGCTCATGCGGATTATTCTGCGATAAACGTGCTGCGAGATAAGGGGCGTTTCCAAGGGGGCGAACCGGCAAACGCTCCCGTTGTTTTTGCTTGCAACCTAGGGCTGCCACTTCTCGACACGATAGGACAACGGGTATTAGGTGAAGTCAGTTATATGATCTCACAGACACCACAAGTTTGGCTTGATCATCAATTGTATGAAGTTGATGGAGCATTATGGATTAACTTTGATAGTGTGGACACCTTATTTCCCGAGGGGGTGATCGATGCTTTGTTTGAAGTTTATACCCAGAGTTTGATTACCTTGTCTCAAGGAAAAAAGGCATGGAAGCAGTCGTTGTCATTGCCATTACCGGATGAGCAAATCATCGCCCGCCAAAAAGCCAATGCGACCTATTTACCGATTGTGACGCGAACATTGCATCAAACTATTTTGATGAAGCAAGAATCGAGTATTGCTGTGGTTGATGGCGATAATAGTTATAGTTACGCGGTATTACGCCAGCATGTATTAAGACTCGCTGCTTTGTTGCGTCAACGTGGTGTTATCCATGATACACCCGTTAGTGTAACGGTGCCGCGTGGTGTTGGCCAAGTGATTGCTGTACTCGGCATTTTGGCGGCTGGTGGGTGCTATGTGCCAATCAGTTTGCATCAACCTGATACTCGTCGCCAGCGTATAAAACGCATCGCAGGGATTTGTCATCAAGTTACTGAAGCTGAGCTGATTGCTTGCCATCAATATGAACCATTACAGTCGCCAGTAGATGTCGAGCCAACACAGCGGGCCTATATCATTTTTACTTCTGGCTCGACAGGGGAACCTAAAGGCGTTGAAGTGAGCCATCAAGCGGCATGTAATACGATTGATGCTGTAAATAGTCGTCTAGGTGTTACTTCTACTGATAGTTTACTGGCTGTTTCTTCACTTGATTTTGATTTGTCGGTTTATGATATTTTTGGCGTGTTAGTGGCTGGTGGGACGCTGATCTGTGTCCCAGAGGCACAACGTCGAGATGCGGATGCATGGGCACAGTTGGTGGCTCGCCATCGTATTACATTGTGGAATACGGTACCCACATTACTTGAGATGCTATTAACCAGTTGGCATTGTGGTTTGGGTAAGCTGCCTATTCGTTGTGCCCTTGTCTCTGGAGATTGGATTGGGCTTGAGCTTGCCCCGAGGTTAGAAAGTGTTAGTGGTGGTTCTAGTTACATCATGGCTCTTGGTGGGGCAACCGAGGCGGCTATTTGGTCTAATGCATTGGTTTTGGATAGTGAAATTCCCGCTTCGTGGCGTTCTATTCCTTATGGTTTTCCTCTAGCTAATCAATATTATCGCGTGGTAGATAGTTGGGGGCGTGACTGTCCAGAATGGGTGCCAGGTGAAATATGGATTGGTGGTGAAAGTGTTGCCCTGGGGTATTGTAGCGCACCAGCTTTGACTGCTGAACGATTTGTTTCTGATGTGGGAATTCGTTGGTACCGTACTGGTGACATAGGTCGTTATTGGCCTGATGGCATGCTGGAATTTTTGGGTCGACAGGACTATCAAGTTAAGGTTCGCGGTCATCGCATCGAGTTAGGTGAAGTGGAAGCGACATTGTTAACTATGCCTGATTTACAGCAAGCGATAGCGCTGACTTACAGTGAGCCTCGTCAGTTAGCAGCTGCTGTGGTTGCAAGATCGCCTGCGATAGACAGTGAATCGATAAAAGCTGCACTACGACAATGTCTTCCTGATTATATGATTCCAAGTAGTGTGCTGATCTTGGACCATTTTCCATTAACAGCTAATGGGAAAGTGGATCGCGCTTCGCTGGTCGAACAATTGAAAAATGTTGAATTTGTTACTGTACGCGAAGCGCCGATAGGGAAGAGGGAGCGAGTTGTTGCCGAGCATTGGCAGGCTATCTTAGGTGTATTCCCAAGTCGTCATGATGATTTCTTTATGCTCGGTGGGGATAGTTTGTTAGCAACGCGTCTAGTCGCTCGCTTACGTGAAAACGGACTGACAACAGAGCAACCGTTGCAGTTATTGTTCACGATGCCAAGGCTATGTGATTTTTCAGCAGGGCTTAGTGTGGACACATGCTATCAGGAAATAACTCCTATCTTACCTCAGCCTGAAACTCGTTATACTCCGTTCTCGCTTAATGAAGTACAACAAGCGTATTGGACTGGACGTAGTCAGGCATTACCGTTGCGTTGTGGTACACATTACTTGCTGGAATTTGAAGGTCTTCATGTTGACCTCGTACGTATGGCTTCAGCATGGAATTGCCTTGTAAAGCGTCACGATATGTTGCGTGCGAAATTGACCGAAAATGGGCAACAAGTGGTATTGCCTCTGGTGCCTGATGTGGTGATTGAGCAACACCTGGCTCCTAATGCTACTGCTGATGAAATGCAAGATTGGTTGCAGCAACAATTCCGAGGCCAATCAGTGCACACGACTGATTGGCCTCTATATACCTTGTATGCAGTTCAGAATGACCAGGGACTAACTCGTCTTGGCATTATCATTGATTATCTTGTTTTGGATGGATTCAGTGTGCGTATACTGCTGGATGAGTGGGCGCGATACTATGCCGACCCATCGCTTGTTCTTCCTGCGTTGGAAATGACATTTCGAGATTACGTGACACAAGTGAATCCTTCTGACACGGAATGCCAACAAGCGCAGTCTTGGTGGGAAGCGCAACTGAATGACTTACCTCCTGCTCCGGCGTTGCCATTAGCGTGCGATCCTAGTGAACTGGAGGCGGTGCAGTTTGAACGTCGTCACTTCCATCTAGACCCTTCTCGCTGGGAGGCATTAAAGCAACAGGCACAGCGACATGGCTTAACACCATCATCTGTATTACTGACGCTTTATGCAACAGTGATTGAGCAATGGAGCGGTGGGCATGCGCAGACGCTTAATTTGACCTTATTTGACCGCCGTGATGTTCACCCTCAAATTAACGAGGTATTGGGCGATTTCACGACATTGGCAGCTATTCCATTCATGCCTTGTAGCAGTATATTTGTAGATAGAGTACGTGATACCCAGCAGCGTTTAGCTCAAGTTATGGAATACCGTGCTTGTTCATCGATTTGGGTACAACGGGAGCAAGCCACTCGTCACGGGCTTCGTAATGCAGCATTACCTGTGGTTTTCACCAGTACTCTGGGGTTAGGGGATACACTGTCAGCCACCACTGATGCTGGCATTCCTACAGTTTCTGATGCAGGGGCAACGGTATTTGACGAGACCGCTAAGCACTTATTACCGTTTCCTACGCTGGTTGAAGGCGGGCTCTCTGAAACACCGCAGGTATGGCTAGATCACCAACTTTATGAATATCAGGGCTGTTTATTACTACATTGGGATGCGGTTGAATCATTATTCGTTGATGGTGTATTGGACGCAATGTTTACACAATATACCGCCTGGATTGATCGTTTAATTGATCAACCTGAAAGTTGGCACCAACCGCTGAAAAAAACCTTACCGCGATTACAACGTTTACAGCGTGAACAGGCTAATCAGACAGCGCAGTTAATTGAAGTTCGCACCTTGCATCAAGCTGCATTTGAACAAATGCAACAAACACCAGATGCTACGGCAGTGATTGATGCGCAAGGAGAGCTGACATACGGCGAACTGCGCTATCGTGCATTACAAGTGGCTGGATACCTTCAACAAGCGGGTCTACAGAGGGGGGATGCTGTTGCAGTGAGCTTATCGCGAGGGGCCGATCAAATTATTGCGGTGCTTGGTGTGTTAGCCAGTGGGGGATGTTATGTCCCAATAAGCCCTCAACAGCCCAATTCACGCCGTGACCGGATTGAACAACGAGCAGGAGTAGTACAACGTATTGATTCGGCATTTATGTCGGCAAGTTGTCATGCTGACTCTTTATCAAATCCACGGACGGATATCTCTCCAGAACAACTGGCGTATATCATCTTTACGTCTGGCTCGACAGGGGAGCCTAAAGGGGTTGAAATTTGCCATCAGGCTGCTGTGAACACTGTGGATGATATCAATCACCGGTTTGCGGTAAAGGCCAGTGATCGCATTCTAACTGTATCGTCATTGGATTTCGACTTGTCTGTATACGATATCTTTGGGCTGTTATCCGTCGGAGGGAGCATTGTCACTATCCAAGATAAGGATACTCGTGATGCACAAGCATGGCGGGCACTTATTCAACAACACCAGATTTCATTGTGGAACAGTGTTCCTGTTTTACTTGAAATGTTGCTGGCGGTACATCATTCACAACACACGCCATTACCGATTCGTTTAGCTTTTGCATCTGGTGATTGGGTGCCGCTTGACCTTGCACAGCGCTTACATACGGCAACGGAAAATCGTGCAGAGTTGATTGCCATGGGTGGAGCGACTGAAGCCAGTATTTGGTCTAATGCCATTAAAGTACCAAGTACCTTGCCCGTGCACTGGCATACCATTCCTTATGGTTATCCATTAGCTAACCAAATGTACCGTGTTGTGACTCCCCAAGGGGATGATTGCCCTGACGGTGTGATCGGAGAATTGTGGATTGGCGGTCGTGGTATTGCACAAGGTTACCGTGGGATGCCGGCACTTACAGCCGAGCGCTTTATTGAAGATCGTGGCATACGCTGGTATCGCACTGGCGACATGGGACGTTATTGGTCAAATGGCTGTCTGGAATTCCTTGGGCGTCAAGATCATCAAGTGAAAGTGAGGGGCCACAGGATTGAGCTTGGGGAAGTTGAAGCGGCTTTGCTTCAATTTTCTGATATTCAACAAGTCTGCGTTATGGCTGTAGGTAATCCCATCTGTCTAGCTGCTGCACTTGTCGTAAAAAGTGGTGTGGCTATTTCTTTGGATATTGTGAGACAGCAGTTAGGCCAAAAACTGCCTGATTACATGGTGCCTTCGGTTTGGCAGGTGATGGATACTTTACCACTTACTGCGAATGGAAAAATTGATCGTCAGACATTGATAATGACATTACAGACAAAACAGGCCAGCGAAGTAAGTTGTGAGTTTATGTCTGAACTTGAGCTTCAGATCGCAGCAATTTGGCAGTGTATTTTAGGCGGTGAATCTCTACCGAGTTGTCAGGATGATTTCTTCATGCTAGGAGGAGACAGCCTGCGTGCAGCGCAGATTATTGAGCAGATCCAACAACAAGGTATATGTATAACAGAAGGCCTTCTTGGTCAATTGTTTAGCGAGCCAACTATTGCCGGTTTAGCGGCAGCCATTGAGCGGAAAATAGCAACGAGTCATTACAGCAACGGTGCTTTAGAGGAAGGAACATTATGATCGTAACAGCCTTGTTAACTGAAATGGAAATCTTAGGTATTAAACTGTGGGTCGAGGCGGGGCAGTTACGCTTTCAAGCGCCATCAGGGGTACTTACTGAGGATCATAGGACACGCTTAAAGGCGGCTAAAGAAGATTTGATTGCAGTGCTTGAAGAGCAAGTAATCACTGTAGTTGCCGATCCAGATAAAGCTTATGATCCGTTTCCCTTAACCAGTGTTCAAACCGCGTATTTGGTTGGACGAGGAGATGCGTTTGAATATGGATGCGTTGGCTGTCATGGCTATGTTGAATTGACATTGCCTCATCTTGAAATGGATAGAATGGTTGCTGCTTGGCACACCGTGATTACCCGCCACCCAATGCTTCGTTCTAAGGTATTGTCAAGCGGGGTCCAGCAAGTGAATACGGACTTTCCGTTACCAGATGTAGTGACTTATGATATGCGTAATATGTCTGATGAAAACATCAGACAGCATATAGATGCGATCCGTACTGATATGGAAGATCGGGTGTATCAGCCTGATCAGGCACCTTTGTATGAGTTGCGTCTTAGCCAGAATGATGATGGAGGACGGCTTCATCTGTCGATTGATTTATTAATTGCTGATTTTGTTAGTATTCAGCTGTTATTGTCTGAATTGGATCTGGCCTACCATTACCCAGATAAGCTTTTACCCGCTGTTGATATTAGTTTTCGTGATGTTGTACTGGCAGAGCGAGCGGCTAAAGATACCGTATCAGGGCAAGCGCGTTATGAACGGGATCGTCAATACTGGCATCAGCGCCTTGATACTATTCCAGGAGCACCAGAATGGCCGTTGCGAGATCACCCTGAAAAGCATAGTAAAGCGGCGTTCGTGCGTCACCAGGCTGTGTTAGGTCATTCCCAATGGCTCGCTGTTCAAGACCTCGCCCGTCAACAGCAATTAACCCCATCAGGGGCTGTACTTACGGTATTTACTGAGGTACTGCGACGCTGGTCGCGAACAGAGACATTTAGCCTGAATGTTACGGTATTGAACCGTCCGGCGTTGCACCCAGATATTCAACGTGTTGTGGGTGATTTTACGCAAGTCAGCGTTCTTGAAGTGGCCGATTTTCAAGAAGATAAGTTTGTTGCCCGAGCTCGTACCTTACAACAACAGTTGCTGAGTGATCTGGAGCATAATAGCTATACTGGGGTCGAGTTAATACGTGATATGGCACGCCATAATGATCGTCGTGGAACCCTTATTCCTTTCGTTTTCACTAGTACGTTAGGTGTGGGTGAGCAAGGTGACAACGACTTCATGACAGGTGCTGAACTCAGCTATGGTATCTCACAGACACCGCAAGTCTGGCTTGACTGCCAAGTGGCAGAGCGAGGTGGAGAGCTGCACCTGAACTGGGATGTACGCGAAGATGTGTTTATTGATGGCGTGGTAGAAGAGGCGTTTGACGCAATGATTGAATTATTGTCGTCATTGGTTGATGCACAGGCATGGCATCATGGTTCCCCCCTTAAATTACCTACATCGCAAGAGAGAACGCGATCCTCACAGAAGGCGTGCATTTCCCCATTATCTACGGGTTTGCTACATGAAGGCTTTATTGAACAAGTTGTAAGTCACCCGCAACGGCCTGCCGTTGTAACCTGTCATCAGACTTACACTTATCAATCTTTGGCCCAACGTGCGGCCTCAGTAGCACGTTGGCTGCAAGCTGAAGGGCTCACTTCCGCTCAACCTGTCGCAGTGTGTTTACCCAAGTCGTTTGAGCAAATAGCTGTCGTAATGGGGATATTGATGGCCGGAGGCTCCTATGTGCCACTTAATGCCAATCAACCTCGCTATCGCCACGAACTCATTACATCGGAAGCCAAAATCACTCGTTTAATTACTGATTCCTCAAATAATGAAGGATGGTCCAAGGGTGTTACCTGTTTGGCAATAGAAACACTCCCTGAATGCGACTTTATTGCTGATGAATGGCAATTACTTGATGTGACTTCCGATCAACTGGCTTACATCATTTTTACCTCGGGTACGACAGGTAAACCGAAAGGCGTCATGATCAGCCATCAAGCTGCATTAAATACTATTCTCGATGTGAATCGTCGGATTGAATGTACCAGAAATGATGTGGTACTGGGATTAGCTCAATTGAGCTTTGATCTTTCCGTTTACGATATATTTGGCACGCTTACTCAAGGGGCAACCTTGGTACTGCCTGAAGAAGAACAAATGAATAACCCTGCCCACTGGTTAGCAATGATGCAACAGAATCAGGTTACGGTTTGGAACTCGGTGCCTGCGCAGTTGCAAATGTTGCAAAGTGTGTTAGTCGATAATCCTCAAGCTGGGCGAGATATCGCATTAAGGGTGGCGATGCTATCGGGAGACTGGATTCCGGTGACGTTACCTTCGCAAATAGGCATTTACTTGCCATCTTTGCGCTTAGTCAGCATGGGGGGCGCAACGGAAGCGGCGATCTGGTCCATTTGGCATGACATCACTGTGGCAGATGAAAAAGGTCGAAGCATTCCTTATGGTCGTCCGATGGATAATCAGGCCTTTCATATTCTGGATGCGCATTTAAATTCTTGTCCAAATTGGGTTGCTGGAGAGATCTACATTAGTGGGATAGGTTTAGCTTTGGGTTATGTTGGGGATAAGGTGAAAACAGCAGAGCGTTTTATTTTCCATCCTGTCTCTGGTGAACGCTTATACCGAACGGGGGATATGGGGAGGTACCGCCACAATGGTATTATCGAGTTCCTAGGACGAACGGATACGCAAGTGAAAGTACGCGGTCATCGTATTGAGCTGAGTGAAATTGATAGTGTATTACATACTCATCCACAGGTTGGCATGGCTGCGACAGTTCTGATTGATGATGGCAATGGTGATAAACGGCTTGCTAGTTTTGTTGAAGCCAAGCGAAAGGCCACATCAGATGCTGATTGTGATGAATGGGCGTCGTTTATTACGGCAACGGGAGATTCGGCGACAGCAGATGTTGATCGGGAAAAATTTGCTCAGTGGATAGCGTGTGCGGATCAGATCGCCTTGCTTGATATAATGAAAACCCTACAAGGGGCGGGTTTGTTTGTTGACAGCCTCCAGACCTATAGACTTGATACCATTATTGAGTCTACGGGTACAGTGTCAGACCACCATCACTTAGTTTGCCGTTGGGTGAAAGCATTATGTCGTGAAGGCTGGCTGGAAGAGTCAAGCTGTGAGGTTTACCGCTGCGTGATACCTTATAATGCAGAAGTTCATCAGCAGACTTGGCTGAATTTGCAAGCGCTCGAAGCTGAGGTGCAATACGGTAGTGAATTACTGCGCTACCTGCGAGAGTCAGCAGCAGCTCTTCCTCAATTGTTAACCGGTGAAGTTGATCCGCTTGCCTTATTATTTCCCCAAGGGGAAATGGATACAGCGCTTGCTGCCTATAACCAAAACTTAGTCAGTCGCACAATGAATAGAGTTGCCGTTACTGCAGCTGTAGAACATGCAAAAACCTTTAGCTCAGCGTTACCAATGCGAGTGCTTGAAATAGGAGCAGGAGTTGGAGGGACGGCAAATGACATGATTCCGGCACTGGCTAATTATGCGGTGGACTACCAATTTACTGATTTATCCCCGTACTTCCTTAATGCAGCGCAGGAGCGTTATACCGAATATCCATGGGTTAGTTTTAACCTGTTCGACCTCAATCAACCCGGATGGCTGCAAGGTCAGGCTGACCGAAGCCTCGATATGATTATGTGCGCGAATGTATTGCACAATGCAACTCATGCACTAACTATGTTAACTCGGTTGCGTCAAATGGCAGCTCCTGGCGCATTGATCATTATTATTGAGGCAACGCGTGAAATTTGCTCTTTGATGACGTCGATGGAGTTTCAACAAGGGTTGAAAGGTTTTACTGATTTCCGCCAGCATAATGGCCAAACCTTTATTACACGTGATCAATGGGTGCAGTTATTTGATCAGGCTGGATTGACACTGTTGGGCGGGTACCCAGCTAAAAGTGATTTGATGACCTGTGCAGGGCAGACAACATTTATAGTTCGTGTGCCTGATAACCAAGAAAACTTGGCTGCACCAGTCCTGACAAATTGGCTTTCAGATCGCCTACCGAGCTACATGATACCAATACATATGGAAGTGCTAGAACAACTGCCACTGTCGCCAAATGGCAAAGTAGCACGCCAACCATTGTGTGAACGCGTTGCTAATCATCAGCATTCAGAGCAGGTATTGCAAGTTAGTACAATGAGTCCATTAGAAACAGAAATTGCAGCTATATGGTCTGAAGCCTTAGGCGGAGGCATGATAACGCGAGATCAAGATTTCTTTATGGCTGGCGGCGATTCCTTGCTTATCGCTCAAGTGGTTACCCGAATGCGTGAACAGTTACCCGCTGCGACTGAGTGGACTTGGGATCGTTTAATGCGTGAGATGCTGAACACGCCAACAGTGTCACACATCGCGACGGTATTAATACGTAAATCTGCTCCAATGGTATCAAATGATAATGATAAGGCAGTAGTAAGCCCGCTAGTTGAGCTTATTCCTGCTGCGCAGGCTGAATTAGCGGGGGTCACACGTGTGGTGATCCATGATGGTAGCGGCATGTTGACACCTTACCGCGAGATTATTGCGCAATTGAAGGTAATGATGGCGCCTGGTGATCGGCTGCTAGGGCTGACCTTGGTTGATAATGATACATTCTTGTCTCATGACAGTGCAAAGTTGCTCGAAACATTGGGGGCAGAGTATGCAGTATTACTGCGTACTGATTTGGATCTGCAGGGCAGCAAGCAGTCTGTTCAACTTATCGGTTATTGCATGGGGGGCTTAATTGCTACTGAAATTGCCCGTAATCTTTTAGAGCAAGGTATAGAAAGTCATTGTGTGGTGGTCAGCAGTGGCCGTTTTGACTATGAAGTAGAAGATGAGTTGTTATTGGAACGTGCTTTTGCACAACTTCTTGGAGCAAACTTGGATTTAGCTGGGCATGAAGATGACGATATGCTGATGGCTACAGTGTTGGCTAAGGTGATGCAAGAACACCATGGTCAAATGCCAGCGAAGAGTATGGTGACATGTACTGATAACAGTGTGTGTAAAAAATATCAAAGGCTTGCTGAGTTACCTCTGAAGGATCGCTTACAGCAGATAATGCATGCTATGGGGGATGTAGAAGGTAATGCATGGAATACTGATCACATAGAGAATTTATATGCAGTTTTCCGCCATAGTTTGGATGCTGTGGCAGCTTATGCGCCGTTACCGTATATGGGCCATCTTACTGTCTTTAATGATGATAATTCACTCCAATTCCTTCCGGGTCTTACTGCTGAACTTCATGATTTCTGGTCGACACTCTCGCTGAATACAGCACAGCAACAAGTGATCCGTGGTGATCATATTAGCTGTATGGTAGGTGAAAATATGATGACTTGGCTACCGCAGATCGTCTCGGAGGTGGCTAATGACTAACGCTATTATTGGGGTATTAGGTGTAACTGGCCATGTTGGTCAGGAGTTACTGACGTTGCTGAAAGCTGCCGAGCAACATCCACCTGTATCAATACGGTTGGGGGGACGAAACCTTAGCAGCTATGATAAATCCTGTTATGAATGTGTCACGGTTGACCTAGCTGATACAGATTCACTCAGTTATTTTTGCCAAGGGTGCTCGGTGATCGTGAATTGCGCTGGGCCATCAGCTCTATATGGTGAGGCTGTGATGCAGGCTGCTGTCTCTGCTGGCGCCCATTGCATTGATGCATTTGGTGGATTCGGAGATGAATCGTTTCACGCTATAGCGGCCATGGTCAATCAGGCTCCTACGTTAACTTTGGTCACGGGAGCGGGTGTTTTCCCTGGCCTATCAGAAGTACTCCCGAAAGCAATCGCTTCGCATTATTTTGATCAAGTCGAACATTTGCTGGTGGCTGCTGGTGGGTTAGAGCCTTGTTCATGGGCCGGAGGAAGTGATTTGCTGGCAAGCGCTATTGCTGGTTATGGAAGCACTGATGGAAAAGATCGTGATCAGCTAATGGGTTTTCCTGCAGGGATAATTGCTAAACCGTATCAAAGTAATGATTTTAAAAGGTTAGCTCACTCGTTGTGTTGTGAGGATGCAACGTGGTATTCGGTGTTTTCTTCAGATAAGGTGCCCGAGGTGATAGCCCTTAGTTGTCGTAAGTTGGCGGCTGAACGTGCTTCAGGTATGTTGACTGCGCCGATGCTTACGTCTGCAGTAGAGCCTCTAATCGCGGTGGCAGAACAAGAATTGGTTGGCCGTCAAACTTGGTATCGAATGATGGTCGAAGTTTACGGAAAGGTGAATGGTGAGTCAGCCTGTCATCGCGCAATACTCAGTAGTACTAACAGTTATGGGCTTACAGCTTATATGCTCTACCATGTGCTTTTACAAGTTCTAGCGGGTCGTGTTCATCCTGGACATTATCCTGCTGATGAGGTGGTTGATTGTTACGCAGTGTATGCGTCTTTGCTCACCGAGAATTCTGAGCGCTCGAATCTCCAATATCACTTAAGCCATGTGATACTACCAGGGATAACGAATTCCGCGAGTGAAGAGGGGACGTTATGAGTATAAACGTTTCGTCGATAGCGCCTTCCAAGGAAGCGGGACCATTACGTATTGTAGTGTGTGGTACCACATTTGGTCGGATTTATATGAAGGCGATAGCTGCGATGCCGACATATTTTCGTTTGGTTGGGATTGTGGCGCGAGGTAGTACTCATTCGAAAAATGTTGCGGCGTCCTATGGTGTGCCTCTTTATAAGGGGATTAATGAGTTACCTACTAGAGAGATTGATGCTGCTTGTGTTGTGGTACGCGCTGGTGTCGTTGGCGGTGTTGGTGCTGATCTTGCACTGGCGTTACTCAAAAAGCGGATCCCTGTTTTACAAGAGCACCCACTTCATTTATATGAAATTAGCCAATGTTTGCAGGCCGCGAATGCTGCGAAGATACCTTGGAGCATGAATAGTTTTTATCCTGATGTGTCATCGGTCAGGGGCTTCATCCGGTATGCCAAAGTATTGCGAAAACATCATGAACTGCGAAGTCTGATGGTTACATGTAGTGTTCATGTTTTATACCCTTTGATTGATATTTTGTCGGAAAGCTTAGGTGGGTTGCGACCGTGGTCTTTTTCAGAAGTGTTAGCCAAACAAGGTCCATTTACCTTGGTCGCAGGGGGGGTGGCTGGGATTCCTATAACGTTTGAAATTCAGAATCAAATGGCTCCTAATGATCCTGATAATCATACAGAGGTACTTCACCGCATTACACTCACCACCGATGTTGGAACGCTATTACTTACTGATACCCATGGTTCAGTACTGTGGACCCCGCGTTTGCATGTTCCCCGCGATAAGGCTGGACAGTTAGATATGTTTAATTCCGATCATGCCATGATGGCACAAACGGTGATGCAAACAGCCTGCACAATGCAACATGAAGATGGGGCCAATATAAGGTACTCATCGGTATTTGAACAGCAGTGGCCTCTGGCCATGCAGCGTGCTCTGGCGCGTTTCTATCAACAGATAGTGACAGGAAAACGGGAAATATCTCGTCAGCAAACCATGCTGTCTGCCTGCCAGTGCTGGCAGGATTTGAGTCGGGTGCTCGGTCCCGTTACGATAATTGAGCAAACCCCTCCACGATTAGTTGGTTTGTCACAACTGGAGGCGTTGTGCGATGAACAATAATCGATGTTCTTTCCACGGAATGTCCAGTGTGCCGTTACCGCAAACGGTATCACCTTGGTTGAAGTGCTTTGTACCTCGTCCTAAAGCCCAGCTCCGATTAATTTGCTTGCCTCATGCAGGAGGAGGTGCCAGCGCCTATGCCAGTTGGGCTAGACTGCTACCTGAATCAGTTGAGTTGTGGGCATTGCAGTTGCCTGGTCGTGAGGATCGCTTGGCAGAGCCGATGATTGATAACATGGCCACACTGGTTACTATTTTGGTGCCGCTTGTCGTGCAATTTAGTGATAAACCGTATGCATTTTTTGGACACAGTATGGGGGCTGCATTAGGGTACGAACTGTGTTTGGCTATCTTTCGGTTAAAACAACCACTTCCTCAACGATTACTTGTATCAGGGCGGGAGGCTCCTGTTCGAAGCCGTCATGACAGTTTACATTTGGCTTCTGATTCTGCCCTCATTGATGAACTGTTGCGGCTGGAGCCGACAATGGTCACGCTGTTTGCCCATAAAGAGTTTGCATCGATGGCTTTACCAGTAATTAGAAATGATTATGCGATGATTAATGGCTATCATCCTCGGCAAAATGAACCCTTATTACCCGTTGTAGTTACAGGGATGACAGGGGAAGACGATCCAGAATTATTGCCGGGTGATATGAATGCATGGCAGGCTGTTACTGAACATAATTATATACTTTATACGTTTCCTGGACGGCACTTCTATTTACGTGAGCATCGTGATGAGGTCCTGGCATGTATTGGACGTTTACTTACTGAGACGGTTTACGTTGAATAATTGCCTTTTATGCGGATTGGGGGAGTGCTGAACGGATCTGGGGAGTCGTAGGTTGAGTCACTTTATATGATGGGCTTTTGTGTCATTTCAGCTCGTTTAAAAGGATTCTACAATGACGACTCAGGCATTATGTGCTCCTGATGAGAACCGCCAGCTACTCTGGATACTGGCGGGGCTCTATCTCGTTCAAGGCTTACCTGTCGGCCTTGCTTTCCAAGCTTTCCCTGCTATGTTGCGCCATGCTGGAGCCAGTCTTGAACTGGTCGCAATGGTTCCTGTTGCTGCGCTACCTTGGGTATTGAAATTATTGTGGGCACCATTGGTTGATAATTATTGGTCTTCTCGGGTAGGACGTCGACGAAGCTGGATTATTCCAATGCAGATATTAAGTGCATGCGTGGTATTTGTCATGGCGTCGGTTGGACTGAACGTTAATTCTGCAATGCCTATCTTAGTACTTATTGGTGTGTTGTCAGTGTTAAGCTCAACCCAAGATGTTGCCACTGATGGGTTAGCTGCAGAACGTTTGAAAGGAAAGGCACTTGGGAAAGCCAATACATTACAAGTTAGCTGCTTTATGCTGGGGATGCTTGTAGGTGGTGGTTTGGTGATGATTGGAGTTGAGCAAATTGGCTTTACCTTTACCTTTGTGCTGCTGGGGATAATTCAATTATTCTGCACTTTACCTATTTTGCGTTGGGAAGAACCTGCACCATGCCCTCATGATATTAAAGTGCCGGGTAATTTAATAAAAACCTTCAAACGCCCTTTTTCATTTGTGATGTTGATGCTTGCTATGTGCGCGACCATGGGGGGAGCTGGACTATTTGGTTTGACCAAACTGATACTCATTGATGCTGGCTGGTCTATGACTGATGTTGGTTTTCTAACTGGGATAGGCAGTACCTTGATGGTTGTTTTAGGGTGTATCATTGCAGCTCCGTTGATGTATAAACAAACGGTGTGGCAATTGCAGCTGACTGGCTTGAGTGTTTTGGTCTTTAGCAGTGTTGGTTGGGGACTGATTAATCACTTTGACTTGATCATACCGCAATGGGTATGGTTATTAACTCTGTCGACAGGATTGTCAATTGGTCTCAACACTGTTGCCGCCTATACCTTGGTTATGCAGTTTGCGCGAGCTGGCAATCAACCAGGTGTCGATGTTGCCGCTTTCCAAGCGTGCCAAGCCTTAGGTGATACAGTCATGGGGGTAGGTGCCGTGATGCTCGCAAGTATTATGAGCTATGGGCTGGCATCCTTATTGAGTTTGCCTGTGGCAATGTGCTGTATTGGTTTAGTACTGTTTTGTCGTTATCGCGTTGCATTGACCACTTAGTGTATAAAGTCGAGAGTGATAGGTGGCGATAGTTCGGTAAGACAGGAGCGAACACTTCTTGTCGTAGACGGAATATGATATAGAAAAAGGCGACACTGCTAACCTAGTGTCGCCTTTTTATGTAGTTGCTTATCCCATTAAATTGGCGAAAAATTATGAACTTTTGTCAGGATGATGCCAAAAATCTTGATAATTCTTTGATTCCTGAAGCAGCATTTCGTGATGTCCCGTTCCTTTTAATAGCCCATTTACTAGGTACACCACGTTGTCGGCATGGATAACCATGCTTTCACGGTGGGAGATCGAAATCAGTGTCTTAGATTGTTTCAATTGCTCAAGAAGAGTGAGCAAGGCCGCTTCATTACGGACATCAAGCGCGGCACTTATCTCATCTAGCAAGATGATTTTGGCCTCACTCAGCAGGGCTCGGGCTAGTGCGATACGTTGTTTTTCGCCTCCAGATAAGGCGTCACCTGCCTCCCCAACTAAGGTGTCGTACCCATTAGGTAACTGCATAATAAAATCATGACACTGAGCTTGTTGGCAGGCGTTGTGAATCGAGGCTTCCGATAGGCCTTGGTGTACCATCTTTAAGTTATTCAAAATGGTATCGTCAATCAGATGTATATCCTGGCTGACAAGGGCAACTTGCTGATAAAGCGAAGCGTCTGAAAAGGCATTGATACTATGACCATCGAAGGTAATCTTATGGTCATCAACCTGCCAAAAGCGGGCGAGCAAATGCAGTAAAGTACTTTTGCCTGAACCTGATGGCCCAACAAGTGCCGTCAAGGTGCCGGGAACGGCGGTGAAACTGATAGCGTCTAATACCTTTGGAGATTCTGGGCTGTAGCGGAAAGTCACGTCATTGACAGCAATATGTCCCTGAATAGGTAAATTCTGTTCTTTTGTTCGCATTGTTGGTGTTGCAAGTAAAGTCGTAATTCGCTTTGCAGCTTGCTGCATAAAACGGGCTTCTGCCATTGTTAGCGCGATTTGTGCCAGCGCACGATAGAGCCGTACTGAAGTAATAAGAAAGACAATAAACACTGTTAACTCAACTTGTTGAGTCAGGTAAAGTTGCAATCCGATCAATAATAGCACTAGAAATCCCATTTCTGAGAATAAAATGAACAACATTGGGACGATACCGACTGCGATTTCGTGGCGGATACTGGCCTTTTGTGTATGTTGGATTTGTTGTTCTAGTTTAGGGAACAGGTTATTGCCTTGACCACTTTGTTTGATGGCTCGAATACCGAGAATCCAATCCATAATGGCATTGTTGGTGGTTGCAACTCCTTGAAGGAAAGACTCTGAAAACTGGTTTGCTTTACGTTTCATGACCGCCTGAATAGTGAGTGCTATCGGTAGACCAGAAAGCAGGCATAGTGCCAATCGCCAATCATAAATGGCCAGACACCCCGATACTGTCAGGAGTAAACTGACTGAGGCTATAAACTGGCTGAAATGATGCGAGAAAATAGTTTCAGTAAACTCTACATCTTTGTTCATACTTTGACTAAGTTGCCCGCTGTTATGACGTTCAAAAAAGCCAAGTGGTACTTTGAAAAAATGATGGGCTAAGCGTTCTCGAAGTGTGGCACATGTCTTATAAGTCATCGTGCCTGTATGCATCGTGTTTTGTCTTGTTACCCAGACCCGAATCAGCATAACCAGTGCAATGGCACAAGAAACAGCGATGATCAGCGTGTAATTGGGCTGACGATTGACTAACTCTCTGACAAGTTGAACAAATAAACCATATGGTAACCCCATACATATCCCTTCAAGGGTTGCAAGCATGATACTTTTTATGAGGTCTCGCGGCTCAAAAACGGGGAGATCACGCAACGTATTAAGCATGTGATGACTCCTTGCATTTAGGATGTTGGATCTGAGTATTTAGTGGTGGATTCTCTCCGTATTGGAGAGTTTGTTCATGAATCGCCACCAGTGACTGGTATTCAGAGCAAGTTTGCATGAGCACTTCATGGGTATCGAATCCGATTACTTCCCCTTGATTCATCACTGCAATACGATCTGCTTTTTGTGCCATGGCTATGCGGTGGGTGACAAAAATAAAAGTGTCATTAGCTTTCACTTCAAACAACCGTGTCAGCATGTTGACTTCAATTTGCGGATCAAAAAAGCTGGTCGCTTCATCCAATAAGAATAAGTGTGTAGGTTTGAGTAATTCGCGGGCGATAGCAATCCGTTGTTTTTCGCCGCCACTCAGCCGTGAAAAGTTGCCACCGATGCGGGTTTCTAGTGCGTGAGTCTGGCGAAGTATAAACCCCTTTGCTTCTGCCAATGATAGGGCGTTCCAGATGGATTCATCATTCACCGAGTTACCGAGCGTGAGGTTTTCTCGCAATGTAGCGTCGAATATATAGTTTGATTGCATTACGATGCCAATATGACGGTAAAAGTCATTATTGTTATAGTTGCTAATTGGATGGTCATTGATGCTGACATGTCCGGATTGCGGTGTGTAATAACCAGTTAAAATTTTCATTAAGGTACTTTTTCCTGACCCCGAGGCACCGACGATCGCTATCTTTTCACCAGCCTGAATTTCAAGACTTACATTCTTGACGGCAACCGTGTCGCGTTGTGGGAAACGAAACGTTACTTTTTCTACTGTTAGTGTATCGATTGATGTGGGAAAAGCGACGGTGCCGCTGAGTGATAAGGTTGCCTGTTCAACTTGTTCGATTCGTTTTATCCCTTGCATTATTTGATTTAGTGAACCACTAAACATCATGAGGTTATAAAAGGGTTCAGTTAGCGTTAAGCCAAGCATCATAAAGAGCACGAAGCCTGCCAAGTTAAGGTTTTGTTGAATAGTCATCCATGCAGTGATGGGCAACAGGATAACAAGGCTAATATCTAGGCACACCTTCAGAAGTGCATAAGGCCAACTGGCTTCTTTCATCCATTCACCGACCAATTTGCTGTAGCCTTGAATACTACTTTTCAATGGTTTCATGCCGCTATCGGACAGTGTAAACATCCGTAATGCCGCAACACTACGAATCAGTTGAGAGCTCTGACGGTTCATTTCCGCCAAAGCTTGATAATAACGGTGCGCTTTATCTTCAAATCCTCGGTACATTATAGTTTGCATGGTTAATGCGAGTGGAATAGGAATGAGTGCCACGATAGCTAATCGCCAATCAAACCAAAATAATAATGCAGCAGTAAATAAAGGAGTAAATAAAGCTGTAAACAAATCATTAATATGGTGGGCAACAAACAGTTCTATACGGTCTACATCTTCATGGATCACCTGACGTAAGTCGGCACTTCGATTGTTGTCAAAGAAAGACAGCGGTAGATCGAGTAGTCGCTTAGTAAGTTGAATTTTAACGGAAGAAACCAATTGAAACGCGGCATGGTGAGAAAAAATTGCGGCAAAAAACATTAATATGTAACGTAATAGCGACGCGCCAACGGCAATTAGGGCAAAATGCATTACTGCTGTATTTGTAAGACTGTTATTCACGAGGCCATCAATAATGGCGTAAATCATAATTGCGGGAACAAGGTTGAGTAAAACTTGAAAAAAAGTACATAATGTGGCAAAAAAAAGCAATGTTTGTTGTCGTCCACTGACTGCGAGTAGCCACCGTAAGCTGCTTAAAGCTTGAGCCTGCATGAGCGTATATCCTACATTGATAGAAAAGGAATCATCTAATTTAGTCGACTCTATAAGGAATCACTGCTCATATCAGGAGTAATATTATGGGTAAAATGATCTTTTAGGGGGAGAGAAGATGACGAATTGTTCTTTTAAATGACGGTATAATATATTTACTAATTATCTTTATCATATGGCATAAAATGATAAAGATTATTCATCCGTTATGATTATTTAATAAATCGTTGTTGATCTAGATGTTTTTTTCAACTACCTAATATAGGTGATAATATGAAATAGACCTTAAATCATAAAGTATTAATGATCAAAGGCGCTGATAGTGCCTAAATGTTTACTCAAGTGGGGGACGTTGATGTAATCTTTATTAAATATAATTATATTTGGTGAGAGTTATACCATCCTACATAAGTATTTGATCATTCTTGCTGATTAAAATAACTTATAACATCGTTATGAATATTGTAATTAGAGCCACTAGTTATCTGCAATTCACGCCTAGTTATAAGCGATTTTTCCTGCGCAACATTATTATCAACTACTTACCTAGAATGGTATTAAATAAGAATAAAGAAAAAGATAAACATCCTTACTTAAATATAAATATTATTATAGTCACTCTTGGTTCGTCCTTAATTTATTGGTCGCACCAGGCGTTACACTTAAACTGATGTGACTATCACGAAGTTTAGAAAAGTTTTCATATTAACAGATATGCAATCTGGTCTTGTTCTAACTGCGCTTTATTGTGATTATTTTATACTGGCTTTACCTGCTGCGTTGTTCATATAAGGGCTGGTAGAAGTTGAATTTACGGCTTAGAACAATATATTCAAAGGTGATTAATTAAAACTTCCTATGGAATCCCATAGAAAAAACGAAGGTTAGTTAATGTTGTACCTTTAATTATAGTGATAAACCTGATTTGAGTGTAGCTGTAAACTTGATATTTAAGTACGGAAAGTTAAGTTTCTGTAAAACGTATAATGGTGGCTTAATTTGTATGCGATGCACTATTCAATTATTCTGTCATATCATTAAATATTAACTTCGACCAACATGATTAATATTTATAAAATGTATATTTACAATACTGTAAATTTGTTTCTGCCTGTTCTCTTTGAAATATATAATGCATTGTCGATATTCTTAATTACAGTGTCTTGACTGTTTGATAATGTAAAAGACGATAAACCAATAGATACCGTGATAGAAAAGTTTTGATTGTTAAAAGTAAATCTATACTCTGATAATGTATGAAGAATACGTGAGCATATCTCTTCAGCCTGAATGATATTCGTGTTTTCCATCAATAATATAAATTCCTCACCTCCCCAACGAGAAATAACATCAATGGAGCGAATGTTTTTCGAACAAATGTCAGAAAAAGAGATTAAAACTTTATCACCTATATCATGGCCATAGGTGTCATTAACCATTTTAAAATGGTCTAAGTCTAAAATTGCAATGCTATGTATTTGATTTATAGTGCTTTTATAGATATTATCTAACTTGTGATTAATATAGCGCCGATTTGGAAGTTTAGTTAATTCATCTGTAAATGAAGCTTTACGTAAAGTTTCATTTATATCGATAATTAAGTTGTGATTATTTTTTATTTTTCCTTCTCGAGTATAAATGTAAATGATAACAAATAGGTATAGTACACCTTTGATTATATAACCATTGTTAGCATTGAACCTTTTATTTTGTATCGTAAATAACCATTCACCATTTGGAATTTGTACTTTAAAAGAATTTGATACCTTTGATTTGTCATTTTGAATGTTATTCCAAATGATTAACACTTCACCATCAGGGTTGAAACCTTCTATTTTATAAAAGCAATCATCAAATGATAATTTATCTCTAATGTTTTCAATGTAACTAATTGCAATAACAAAACCCTTAAAGTTGATACTTTTATCAAAGATAGGTAATCTCAAAATAAATGCTAGTCTATTATTTTGTATTAATCGCACAGGGCCTATTAAAGTTAATTTTTTATTTGTCATTGATAGTAAAACGCCTTTTTGGCGTTTTTTGATATGATTAAGATCGTGACCAATTGCAGAGTATTGCTTACATTTTGGATACGTCTTTGTTATCACTCCCATAGGGGCAAATTGTAACTCTGAGATAGAAGGGTTTTCTTCTATTATTTTTTTTGCGATTAAATCAAAATTATCACTACTATAATTATCAGATTTCAAAGAAAAGTTTAATATTTTAAGACTTACAATCATGTCATTTATTTGTTCATTAACCACTTTGGTTATTTTTTGTTGAAGATCAATGTTTTTTTTATTGTTTAGTGAGTCGAATTGTTTTTGTTCATTTAAAAAAACAATTCGATTGCTGTGGATAATAATAGTAATGCAACTATTATTGTTAAGCTTGAATGTGTTATTTTTAGCTTCATGATTTTACTTCATAAAAATTTAAACGTTAAACAGGGATAGTGGTTATTTAAACCCACATATAAATAACATTTTTCTTTTAATTCAAAGTAGAATGAAATGGTTTTGTAAAATTATATTAACATGTCACAATGATAATATAAATGTTATATAGTACTTTGAATATGATATCACAATTTTATAGGTCGTGACGTAAAACAGTTAATAATGTGAAATGTCAGTAAGCATAGAGAAAGCATGAGTTTATAACGAGGTACTATAGTTAATGCTGATTTTTCTTGTTGTCAATAAACGTCCTAATACGGAAATCCAAGTGTTTGTAAAGTTGTATTTTTGATGCTATTAATGGAAATCATACTAGTAGTTAATGGGATTGATGTGTAGTTTATAAAACCCTATGAGCAATGATAGAGTTTTAATAAATTAGATAATGTGTAGTATCATTACTTATTGCTGTTTATCATCTCTTGGTATTTTGAGTTAATTAAACTTTCAAGAATATGATTCTTTGGTTTCCCTTGGCATTTAGATAATGATGCTAGTTGCCTAATGTTTTTTTCTGAAAGGTTAAAGGAGCATTGTTTTTTCCCTACCTGTTTATCTCTATGTTTTTTCTGAGATGATGCTTTTCTTATAGATTGAGAAAATAATTTTTTTGTATCAGGGTAAACATTCCAAGTGTCAAATAGAAGAATTAACTTATAATAGTTACTTTCAAAATTAATATTTATCATATCATGTGGTTGAATATTATTTTTCTTACAATATTCAATGAAATAATTTATAGCCCAATTGGCTTGTTGATTGTTGTTTTTATCTAACCAAATGAAACTTTCTAGGCTTTCTATTGAATGCCATTTATCTATCATTAAATTAATTAATGATAATTTATCTTGTTTATTAAGTAATGATAGATCAAAGTATTTTAAAATTATCTCATGCTTTTCTTGAGTGGGATATGCTTTGTCATTAAAATTGAACGTCTTAAATAAATCAATAAGAGATGATTCTTCTGTAAGTGATGGTAGTGAAGGGTTTGGCTTAGGATATGCTTGATTAAATGATGATTGATTTATTGGGAATACTGTCGAAGGCGCTGGTTGGTGATTTGAATTGAATTTAAAGTTCACAAATAAATTATTAATACTTCTATTGTTTATAATCAAAAACCAAAGCCAATTAGTTAACCTGTCACTTTTTTTATTTAACCAAGAAATCTCACTGTCAGTTAATAAGTATTGTTCGCAATCTTTTTTAATCTTGTTAAGTACGATGCTCTCATCTTCTGAATTATTGAAAAAAACCGAGAGTTTAGCCTTTATTAAAGGAATGCTCATCTTATTAAATTTGCTTGGTGGTGATACGATAATATTTTCATTAGAAGCCGCAAAAAGCTGATACCAATAAAAATCAAACTCTCTTTTAGTGTTTATATCTAATTCCATTTTAACCTCATTTCATAATCTACTATGTAGTATTTATAGTTATTTTATCGTTGATTTGATGTTGGTTTTGTGATGGTTTTAGCATAAATTTAACGTTGATTTATAGTATCTATATCTATCTTGAAATCACATGAAATCAGGGTTTTATGATGGGAGGTAGATAGGTATCTCCAGAGTAACACCGCTATGGAGATACCGTTAGTACAAGATAGTTACGCATAGGTGTACCCAAGATATTGAGTTAACTCATTTGTCGGTATGTTAATACTACTTACTCTCTTCCTGTTAGAAGGTGGTTAGGGTGGGATAGTTATCCAGATACAATTATAAATTTACAGGTATCGACTCTCTTATGTAATTAACTGAAGGAGAGATAAAATGACATACCAACCTCAACATCAATTTCAAAATATAGATCTGTTACCTCAGTACACACTTGTCCCTGCCTACCTTGAAACAATTAACATAGTATTAAATAAAGCATTAACGGAATATCCTAGGACGCTGGTGGTTAGATTTGATTTACATATGCCAGCGATACCTAATTGCATTGATTTCCCTATACCTGATGACTTTAATGTTATTTCAAGGTTTATAGATTCGTTGAAAGCACAAGTAAAGGCAGATCTGATAAAGAAGCAGCGTGAAAATATAAGAGTACATAATTGCAGGGTACGTTTTGTATGGGTGAAAGAAAGGAATGATGCACAGCAACCTCATTACCATGTGGCTATTTTCTTAAATAAAGACACATACCACACGCTGGGGGAATATTTATCATTCGGTAATAATTTGAGTTCGAAGATACAGAATGCTTGGGCAAGTGCATTAAAGGTTGAGTTCAAAGATATAATTGGGCTAGTTCATTTCCCTCAAGATACGCCTTTGTATTACTTAGATGTCAATGCTGTCAATTATGAAGGCAAATATCACAATGTATTTAAGCGTTTAAGCTACTTGGCAAAAATAGAAACTAAGCAGTATGGCAGTGGTAGGAAAAACATTGGGTGTAGTTTTATATAATTAATGGTGATATTTATTAAGTAAGCTAAAAAAGATCTTTTTTTATAGTGATATATGTTTAAAAAAAGAATGATGAGATTAATGAGGTAGGCATATGCCTACCTCATTATATTACGGGATGCTGCACTCTATGCTCAGCTGATCGCAAAGCGTTTGGTAGTGTTCATCTAGTGTTACTTTAACAAGCTTGGTACGTTCGCTGAGAGGAATATGATCGCTGACACGGTTTGCTGTCTGATCGACCTTTCCTAATTCACTGTTGTACCAGTGATTGACGATGGATTGTATTTTCACTTTTGTCAGTGTCTTGTTGATAATAGCCGTATCAAAACTATCTAACTTATCCATTGCTACTATTGAGTACGTTGCATAGAGCAGCAGGATAGAGAGTGGATACTTAATAACCTGCTCCTTCATGGTTTACCTTAATTATTCTGAATAAGTAGATGGCGGATTATTTATCGCAGTTAACATCTTTAGGCTTGGCAATTGCTTTGATGTCTTTACCTTCAGCCTGTGCTTTCTTAATTGCGGCACGATAAGTGACACAAACACCTACGGATGTATTCACTGCGCCAGAGTCAGCAGGAACGTTACCGCCTAATGTGCCACCAGCCGATGCAGTAAAAGAGATGATGATTGCAGATAGTGTGAGTAGCTTTTTCATATTGATTCCTTAATGTGGTTTGAATTGATTTCAGAGGAATACTCAGCCAGTTCTAATGACGTCTCTGGCTGCGTATGGGTAGAACCTTTTTGAACGTTGAATACATCTTTCCCGAAACTGTTTAACCAGCGAGTCAGACGTGATGAATCAGTGAGGGTGGCGCTGACCTGTAGATAATCACCTTTAATCTCGATGTGTTGATCTATGGATAACGGCGTTTCATAGAGGTACTGACCTGCCTGGTAAGTAATGCAAAACTGAAGTCGCACACGACCAGTGTTATGTTGATTTCCTGATGTTTCGGTATCACATAACGCCAAATTGAAATCGGCAGGGTATGTGAAAGTGAATGTAGACAGTGTCGCCTTACTGACACGATGAAGCGCAACCGACTGTTCGTTATGTTTTCCTTTTAAGCGGCAGATGAGAAATAAGCGAGTACCTTGTTGCACTAATCCCAAAGGCATGACGTCATGTGATGTTTGCTCACTGTGTGAATTGAGGTAGTGAAGCGTTAACCAACGGTTGTTGAACAACGCAATACTGACATTCTCAAAGACACGCTGATTGATAAGCGGTGGTAAGAGAGGTTGTGTTTCACTGACAAGCTTTACCTTGCGTAGCCATTGCCTTTCTTTCACGTTTGAATGACTTGGGTACAACTGTTGCTTAGCGTCTAGGAACGTACTTTGAATTGCTTTGGTTAATGAAGCAGGTAATAAGTTGAGCAAGTAGGATTCAGCCAGGTTAATTAAAATGGCTTCTTGTGGCCCAATTTTCAGAATGTTGTTAGAGCGGCGCGAGTAACCATAGGGCTTATCACGATCATCTTTATCAACATCGAAAAACTCAATGAGCAGTTCAAGGTTACGTTGAATGGTTCTGATATCGCGTTTAATCCCTGAATCACTCAACTGTGTTTGTAGTATTTTGGCCGTTACCTTGTGGCTTCTTGGAATTCGCTTATAGAGCTCAAGTACCAGTACGATCTTATCTGCTGTTGAGGTCTTGATGGTTTCCATATCTCTATTCCGACACATAGAAGACATTCCTATCCCATAGGCAGTAATGCCTTTAGGAAGAGCGTAGGAATGTCATGGTTGTGATGGCACTGACGCCGCTATTAGATGAGTGGTGAGGATCTGATGCCGATATGGTCGTATGTCCAAGTCTAAAGGCATTCAGATCTTCCACTGATCGTTGTGGCGCTATCTTATGGATAGGTGCGGCATTACTTGCCGCATGGATTGTTGGGCTTGGTAGGATGGGATAGAGGGTGTTTTATCGTGGCGTGTGAGGGAGGGCGAGAGTGCCTATCGTTACCTGTTGGTGCTTAGGCTTGATTGACCTTGATGACATCATAAGCAGCCATCTCAACGTAACTTCGGAAGTTGTTTTCCCACAGGGTGTAAAAATCAGATAAGCCTTTTGATTTCAAACTTTGCCATCCGATCCCCGTCAGGAACGCCATGTCATTCTCGATATCAAAATCTACATCCCGTTCGAGTTCAGGGTAGTAACTACCGAAGAAAGCGAACTCCGTGATGTACATTATTTTCCATTCCCCAGATGCTTGCTGTTTGATCGCTATTTCAATGGGATGGAATCCACCTTGCTCAGCGTTATAACTACTGTCTTTAAAGTGCAAGGTATAGAAATCTGCTAAATGGTCTTTGGGTTTGGATTGCTGCGTGAAGTGTTCGCATAACGTGGTACTCAGCAAGGTATGTAATTTCGGTGTTACAGGGAGTGGAACGGAAACGAATGAAAGTTTAGACATAGTAAAGCCTCCTGCGGTAACAAGATAAAGGAATGATTGTGTGGTGGTTGAAGACTATTGGATCAACGTGATGCTGATATCATCGAAGCGTCGAGATGTTAGTTGCTGACAAAAAGCACTTATCCATGTGGTAAAGAGAGCTTTGACCTGGGGATGATTGAGGTTACAGCGTCCACCAGCATCGGGTTGGTAGAACCAATTATTGATGAGGTGAAAATATAGTTCTACTTCCACAGAGGAATGTTGCTCGCTTGGGTAAGAGAAGCTGGCGATGAAAATAACTCGCCACTTCCCATTTTCCTTTTTGAGTTGTATTTCAACCGGATGAGCCCCTTGTTGATTGCGGTAGTAATTTAACGCACGACAATTGATCACTAGCTTAGAGGTATCAATCGGTATGGAATGATTACGAAGCAGCTTTTCCAAGTTGCGATGAAAGTCGTTGGATAACGTAATCTCACCATATTCTTGTTCGATCATAGGTAGCCCCTTTCTGCAAAAGACACACAAGTCTCCCCAACGACAAAGTGATCCAGTACTCGCACATCAATTAGCGCTAAGGCGTCTTTTAGCTTTTGAGTAATGCGTTTATCGGCATCCGAGGGTTCTGATATGCCTGATGGGTGATTGTGAGCAAAGATCACCGCAGCAGCATTGTGATCGAGCGTTATCTTTACGACTTCTCTTGGGTAAACAGAGGCCGCATCAATGGTGCCAAAGAAGAGCTCCTTATATTCAATAAGCCGATGTTGATTATCCAGTAGCAATACCGCGAAAACTTCTCGCTCATACCCTCCCATTTTGAACTGAAGGTAGTCTTTTGTTGCTTGTGGGCTAGTAAAGACATCACCGCGTAGATAACGACTAGCAACGATCTCTGCGGCTTTATCGAGTACCTGGTCTGCGGTCATAGGACCGACTATCGCGTATTCAACTTTACTGTGCATAAGGCATGTTCCTTTGGTTTATTTGCGTATGTGCACAGTGGTGATATGTGTTTGAAAATGTGTTGATTTGGGTTTTTAAGGGGGGAAGGGCTGGTGGATGATATTTAAAAATTACACGTCTCGTCAATTGGATGAATGAAAATATAAAAGGAATTCATCATGAGACTCATCCGATTGAAAAAAGTAATGAACATCACTGGTTTAGGCCGTTCAAGTATCTACAAGTTTATGGATGAAGAGCGATTTCCTAAGAGTGTATCGTTGGGAGATAGGGCGGTTGCGTGGGTAGAGAGTGAAGTGGAAATGTGGATTGAAGAGCGGATAGCGGATAGAGGGTAAATACTCGGTAGCTGCTAATGTATAAAATCACTTCAACATCCGTATTGATTCGACTTCTTGGCAGGCTCGCTTTCGTATTTTGAAACTTTAAGCGGGCTATCGCATTAGTGTATGAGGGATACTTGTTGGTGTATAATTTTTAGTCGTAATATCTCAGACAACGTCTAAGATACTAATATTTGCTTCTTTATGACGTTTTTCGGAAAAATAGAAATCCAGTGTTTCGCCTTGTTTACTAATGGCACGGAAAAGATAGTGCTATTTCCCTTCACTTTGACGTAGGTTTCATCGATCTACCACGAAGAGTCTGTCCAGATGAACTGATGCCAACGTAATTTCTTACGTAACGTCGGGGTATATTCAATTAACCAATCGAATAATTCACTGAAATCCCTCGCTCTGCCAGTATGTTGAGCTTATTGGTGTCGAACCATACCAGCATAGGCACTATCAGAGGTAAAGTGCTTCTATTTAAATTCAGATTCGAACAATTTAGAATCTGTAGCCGACCATAACGTCATATGGTTTGTTTGAAAAAGTGCTTTGCAATAAAGTTTCTTTTCGAAATGGCCATTTTTTCGAATAATTCCGCATATTCAATATAGTGGGTACATGCGGCATCAATTTTTTAATGTGACAAATTACATACTTAAAATGGGCTTGACCAGCATAGAATAGATTTCAACGCATATCATAGATTAGCTTTATCCATGAATACTAGGAGGGCGCATATGCCAAAATTTCAATTTTTTTGTATACCAGATTCTGAACGTAAGAAATTCACTTATCTTGAAATGGATGGTGATAGTTTTCTTGTGGAAAAAACTCAGCTTTTAAAGTTAAGTTTCGAAGTCGAAGATGATGCAATTTTAGCGGGCACTCCAGAAGAGGCGATAGAGAAATTTTATTCGAACTATACGTATGCGTTGCAGGAATATGCCGACTCTACTCTAGGTGGAGGGGTGGCTACTTTTATTATTGAAAGTTATAAAGATATTATCGGTAGGTTGAGGTCGTAAGAATAAAATTGAATAGCTTTAATTAAACATAACGCCCGTAATAAGAATTTCGAAAGGCTGCCAGTGTATAAACAAGCAAAAAGGTCACGTCTGTGACCTTTTCACTGTTCACAACTTTTCACTGTTCACACTAAATCGTTTCTGCCCCCAAAACAAGTTACGAGTCATTGTATAGTCTTTTCAGACGAATAAGTTTTGCATTAGATGAGCTAATACAACAAATGCTCAAGCAAAAGGCAAGACTTAACCTTCTCCCTAAGCTTGGAGAAGGCTCGCTCTATGATTTAGTTTACTCATCATCGTCTTCATCAAAATCGATGTCATAAGGGTACAGAACAACCTCATCTTCAGGTATTACAGGCTCACATTCATCCAGCTTATCTTCGTCAACAAATGGCGTAGCCATAACGACATCTTTGAAGTTGTTATCTGTAATCCAATCTGAGTTCCAGACATGCTCATGTGGTTTGTCGTGTACGTCCGACACAATGGCGCAGAGTGTCTCTTGATACTCTATGTCTGGGTTGATATGGTAAGAAATACGCTGTAACCAAATATCCAGAATCCCTGTCCCTAAGATTGGTTCGAATTTATTCTTAACCAGTTCTAGCAGATCTATCTTCTCGGCATCATCTTCAACGTACTTAAGGACGTTACTCAAGACCAATGCACAAGAAGCAAATGTCCTTGGGTTATGAATCATCATGTCTGCGATGATGCTAACGATAGGACGAACGTCCTCTTTCAGTTTCTTCGTTCGCTCAAGACGCTTATTTATCTTCGCAAGGTATTTGTGCAACTGACCTGAGTTTTTGTGCTTTCTGGAAAATATTGCGAGCTTCAAGAGTGTCTTTTGGATAGTCGTAGCTGATACGCTCTTCCCAAATAGCATTAGAGCCTCTTGTTTATCAGGCTTCATAGAGTTGAATATGATATCTTCTGATAAAGAAGTTTTAGATGCATTAAGTTGTAGCCCTAGCTCCTGAAGGATTACCGTGAGGTGTTTTGCTATCGCCTCTGCGTCTTCCTTGCTATTTGTAAAGACTCGGTAGTCATCGCGGTATCGAATGATGTGGTAGTCAACAATCAACTCATCATCCAACTTCATTCCAAGCATCTCATCGGCATAACCAAGAACTATCTCAGCGATGAAGTCCATAAGTGCAGAACCTTGAGGAATACCGTTTGTTTGTCCCCAGCGCATTTGGCGTAAAGCGTGGTCTATGCGATTCCCAAGGTTAGCATTAACGCCTCTTATCGGTTTTGCTACTTCTTTTGTGTGAATTGCCCAAGGAATAGAATGGGTATAAATCGACGGGTAAAAGTTGGCTATATCTGTTGTGAACAGGTACTTAAATTCAAGTGCTTTGTTGATAGACTCTTGCTCTACATCTTGCCACCAACCATTTACAGTCTCAGCGGTATCAGATGTCTCCCCATCATCAGACTTTCTGGGTAAACTAGCACAAACAATCTTCTCATTGCCTTGCAACTCGCCGAACCTTTGTACCAAAAGATCCCACTCTGCCTCTTCAGTAATTTTATGAACTAGGTGAGCGTAAATAGCAGGGTGAATCAACTCAAATGGACGCCATGAATAGTGACCGTCTTTATTTGTCTGTAACGTGTAGTTAGTGCCTTCATGGTCACATGCTTTTTTGTAACCAATGTCGCTTATACCGCTCTGTTTTGCTTCAAGTGAATTACTTACAGCATCTAAAAGTGGCTCAAAGTCAAAGTAGACTGGAAGCGAAAAGCTACAATAGCTCTCATGCTTCAAGAAAAAACATTTAGCCTCTTCTGCCGTCATTTCTGTAATCAATGTCATGAATATGTTCTCGATTTTCAAATATCGTCATAGCTTAATACTCATACTGTTGGTATGTCCTGAGTTGCATTATAAGGACGGGTTATAGCTCACAATTTTAGACGTCAATCACTCAGATGAGAACTTAAAGGATCATGAGCTAGTTAAGTCAATGGAGCTTATTGTTTGCTTGATAGTATTTTCGATATGTGAAGCAATTAATGATTAACGAATTTAGGAAATATTGTAACTCAGAAATATCCAATAATGAGTGGTTTCAGTACGATACTTGATTACTCGACAACACTAAGAGCATCATATGAAGGTTTCTTGCAGAAAGTAAGAAAGTCACGCAGAAAGGCGTACAGGTGCTTCATAACTGGGGTTAGCAACTGGAAACGAGTTAAAGTCTAACTCCATTACGGGTGCCAAAAGGTATCATTAGATGTCTATCAGATAACAGTCTTTTTAACCAGCCCCAATATGCTACTATGACCATATTATATATCATAGGATAAGACGATTATGACTACTGACCTACATGACATCTCAGTTATTTGTGAAACTTTTAGGGCTGATGAGGTTAATGCTTTCTTAGCTCTTGGGTGGAAAGTTTTAGAGACATCTAGTGGCTACTTTTTAGAAGAGAATCTTGAGTATCGTGAGCCTGAAAAGGTGGGTAGATTTACGTATAGCTTGGGTTGGTTTGGTGCTGAAGGTGATGCTCAATATCCTAAATCATATACTGCAAGAACATAGTTATTTTAAACTGATGAGATTGTACTGCCCTGCATGGGTGGTTTCGGCTCTATTTAACATCTATCACTTGATCTGCTCTTATAATGTAAGCGCGAGTATACTGCTAGCGCTTACCCTCCTCATCAAGTTTCCCATACTAAAAGTTATCCGAATTCAGCACATCCAGAAATTCTCTCTCACAGAGCAATCTAACTTCTCAATTTGAGTACTAAGCTGTTGATTTAAAATTGAAGACTTAAGCGAAAGAATGCATTATAGGAGGATGAAAAGCGGCTTTTAACTGTCTAATAAGCGTTTGGCTTACATCGATATAATCAAATTTTCAACAGAGTCATCAGTATGGAAGTACAGAAAAAACTAAAGTCAGTTGATGTTAAGTTACTTGATGAAATATTCGAGATGGGGGCTGGGTATGTCCTTGATTTTTCGAATCGAACATTCTCAGAATTCTTTATTGAAGAGCTAGGCATTAATATTGACAATCCTAACTATGCCGTAGATGGCGGTAGTAAAGCCAAAAGGTTACGTTGTTATCTACGTCAGGCAAATACTAATGAGGTTGTAAAAGTATTGCTCGCATTATGGGATTACCGTGAGGCTATACGTCGTCGTTCTGGTCAAGAAGAGACCATGGAGCTGGCAAAATCTGAGTTCTATCTGCTGATTGAAAAGCTAGGAGGAAAGGCTCCTGAAAGTGTTCATCATAAAGCAACGAAAACAAGCTTTTCAAACATACCGAGTCACGTAGCAGATGAATTTTTAAACAAGCTAATTACTGTTAGCAGCTTGGATCCGCAAGCTAGAGGCTATGCATTCGAAAAATTCTTAAAGGAACTATTTGATGCTAATGGTTTGGATGGTCGATCTTCATTTCGGTTGATAGGGGAACAGATTGATGGCAGTTTTGAAATGTCAGGCGAAACTTATCTTTTAGAAGCTAAGTGGACCAGTAAACCTGTTGATGCCGCAGATCTACGTTCCTTTAATGCAAAGGTTGAAGACAAAGCTTCATGGGCAAGGGGACTTTTCATTAGTGATTGTGGCTTCTCCGAAGAGGGGTTATTAGCTTTTGGTAAAGGGAAAAGTTTAGTTTGTATGGACGGTCTAGATCTTTGCAATATGTTGCAAGAAAGGCTTTCGTTGCAAGAGGTATTATCTAAAAAGGTACGTCGCGCAGCAGAGACTGGTAAGCCTTTTGTTCGTCTTAGAGAGCTTTTTTAGCGCTGGTTGTGTAAGCCTACAAATTGCTTAAGAATGACGGCTAACCTTTGGCATTTTTGGTTCGGTCAGTTTCAGTGATTACGTGGCTTTGCTTGAGTGTTATGGAGGTTATCCGCATCTTAGCAAAGCGTTAGGTCTTAGAGGTAATATGGACGCAAATTTATCATTTACGAGACTAGAATCTCAGGTTGAGCCTATTAGCAAAGATGAATATGAAACTCGCTTGGGTTCGATGGTATCAAGCATCGAGTCGATGCTTGATATTTCATTGGTTAAAGATGGGAAAGCAAATAAAAAGCACCCACTAGGTAAGGTAATTGTAGAAATTATAAATCTACATATTCAAGGTAATTACTATAACCGTGATATTGAGTTAAAGCGTCTGTTTGGCTTTGTTAATGACCTTAGAAAGATCAAGGAAAAATTCGAATCACACTTTATGCAGCACAGAAAGCTCTTGAGAAAGTGTACAAGGCTAAGTCAGTTTGTTGGTTTACGCTTTGAAGTTAGCCTTTCAGCGACCTTTGTGAAAAAGGGATTAGAGTACAAAAACACAGAGAGTCCTGACTTTGAATTCAGCATGAAAACTAGTGGTGAAACAGCTTTCATTGAGAGTACTAGTTGTCATTTTACCCAACTTCGTGACGGTGATATGTATAACAAGGTCGCCAATGCAATACGAACTAAATCTAAGAAAAAATACGCAAACAGCGAAACAATATTGATTGTAGATTTTACCAACGTCATGCACTCAGCTGCGATCTCAGGATCTGAATTTAAAGTTGAAAAATTAGTGGAGCGACTAAGTGATGTGATCGAAGCGTCGGATTATGGTGCATTTATTTTTACAGGGGTACATACGAATCCTGATGATGGTTGGTTATATAGTGGTGGTGATTCCTATATTAAAGCTACAGCTTCAAAAGGTGTAATCGAATTGTATTCAGCATTAGGGTGGGCTGACAGGCAACCTAGTTTCATTGAACACGGAACAGTATTTAGCTACTGAGCACATAAACCATACAAGGCATTTAAGAGTGATTCCCAACGTTTGGCATTCTCAGTTCAAGGTTGGGTTTCGTGTGTACGGTGCAATGGGGTAGGCTTGGTGGTAGCGTTGCTCACATCACCTTAATGCGGCGCTATGCGTCACCAAATTTTGAGTTCATAGGAATTAAATGACTATAGAATTAACATTCAAGGAAAAAAGGGATCTTGCGATTCAAAGTGGAATGCAATTACTTCCATATGTAGGGGGATCACTATCTTCGCTTTATTTCGGAGCAAAGCAAGAAAGAAGGATCAAAAGGATTGAGTCATTTTACCAAGAAATCTCAAGTGAGCTCTCTGCGATAAAAGACAAAATAAAACCTGTTGAAAATAATAATTCAGAAGAACTTGAATTTTTACTTGAGTTACTTCACGAAAAAATAGAGGTTGAAGCAACACAACAAAAGAGGTTTTGTTATAAAAACTATTTCAAAAACTCTTTAATTGTTCCTCTTGAAAACCAATTTGACACAAGAAGGTATTTTCTTGATTCGCTAAGTTCAATGTCTCTACTGGAGCTTGAACTTCTAGCTTTCATAAAAAATAAAAAGTCTACGATGGTTGGTGGCGTAGAGAAAAAAGGTACTGATCAATATGCTATCATCGGAGCCATTGAAAGGTTAAGGTCAAGGGGCTTTCTAAAATCTTCTCAGCAGGGTCTTTCAACTTCTGGAGATAACTTTCAAAGGTGTTCAGTATCATTATCTGACACGGGTAAAGAATTTCATGACTTCTGCATAGAATCCCAAATAACTAATGAGTGACAAACGTATAACAAATATGGATAAGTGTCGCGCAGCCGACACTTTTATCCGGGGGTTGAACAACCTCGGATAGCTTGCCCCTTAAATCTAACCCAGACAAAGCTTAGCTTACGTAATTTGCCATACTTGCGTTAATTCATGAGTTGCTAATTTAGCAAAATCACTGACACAGTTTTGTCCAGAGGCGAGTTATACCAAGTGATCGTTTAGTGTGATCACCTGTCTGACACGTTTTGCCTCATGGTTAGTGTCGCCCTTTATTCTATGTGCCCAAATCATCTTTTACTCCAAATATTCTAAGGCTAAATATCAAAGCTATTGCGAAGGCCTTACGCATTATTTTACTGTGTTTTTATACAGATTATGAAATGTTCTATGATTCCTTTGTCAAATTTATACCCAAAAATCAGCTTCAATCATTGATATGCGAATGAAAAAAGCTCATATTAGACAGTATGTTAGCTATGAGTATTAGCGGACTAATCATGTTTATACTTATTCGTTTTTCAGTGATAGGAAGCACGAGCTTCTTACTTAGCGTTAGGTGTTTTTATTAACTATTCAAGTTTAATTTATACTCAGTTTCAATACAGGGAGAACTTTACGTGGATAAAAACAAGGCAGTGTTACTTTGGAAAGATATCCAAGAAGAATTGATTGTAGCTCAAAAGAAAGTCGATAATAAATTTAGAGAGTGTAGTGATTATAAAGAATTTTATAATTTTTTAAAATTAAATGTTAACAATTTAAATTTAGTTGATGTTGAGTTTTTTGATATCAAATTTAAACACTATGGCAAAATAATAAAAACAACGTTGCTTATTCCTGAGCATGGTAGGTTATATTTCGAAGTTGCGTATTACCCTCTATCAAAAAAATACTTTAAGAAATTAAGGGTTTCAATATCAAATAAATTTTCGGTTAGTAATCATTACATGGAAAGGTTAATAGAGAGAAAGGGGGTTGACTCTATTAGTAAAGTGAAAGGTTTCATTGTAAATAACTTTAAAAAAATGGATGAGTCAAACTTTATAAAGAACATTGGAGGTTTAGATATTTCAACTGAATTTATTGTATTAAATACTGACTCAGTATCATTTTGTGACCTAGAGATAAATGATGATAAAGTTTGTGAAGCTGTTATGAAAACCATCATTACAGAAAATGAACTGACAGCTATAAATAAAAAAATGATCGGTTATATCCTAGAAAAGACGGAATCTGAAACATGCCTTCTAGCTACTCATGCTATTCCAAAGACAGAGATTGAGGCTGACAATGTTATTGAAGGTACCAGAAAGCGAACTTCTGGTTTATTGGGTAGTTGGGAGGAAGTTGAAATGTATAAAAATATTAGCTCCTCACCGTCTAGTTTTAGTCATGAACAACAGTTTATAAAAGCTTTCGTTGATTACCTTGGTAGATATGATCCTAATTCTACCAAATATCAAAAATATTTGATAAACACCTAACACATATGAGCTTTCGGACGTCAAGCGGCAAATTGAATCCGATCGACCGCGTTAATGGTCGACTAAAAGTCGATTAACAAGCGCGTCCTCTTCGTTAGTCAGAATGGCCTTCAAGTTACGCTTGCGGCAAACACATATTGAGGATCTCTTACGCAGTCTCAACTGCTGCCTGTTTAGTTGCATTCCATTGCGGTGAAACAGGGTCGCTAGACATTTATCGGTTAACCCACATCTGGCACTATTCAAAGAGTGATGGTTACGACATTCGTACCAGTTAGTTTCAGGCTCAGTGCGGGTGCAAACGTTCTTGTTAATCGTATTAATGCACGTCAGTGAAAGGGCTAATCAAAGCATCGTGCTCGGTTTATTGGTACACGCGTCAGTTGTAAGGTAATGGCCTTACCTCATGGGTTAATGACAGCGATTCGTACTCGACCATATTGGCACAGTTAGACGATGAGCCTCTTTCACTGCGTGGCTAACGCTTCATAAATTGATCTTCATTAAATAGTGTTTTGTTCCTTAACATGAAGTAAACACATCGCCCTAACTTGTGAGCGAGTACAGATAGGGCTTTCGACTTTGGCATTCTGCGTTGAAGCTTGGTTAAATAGCGTTGGGCATCATCATTACCTCGAAGATAAAGTACGCAAGCTTCAGAGAACGCCCACTTAAGATGAGCATTTCCAATTTTGGCACCTGAAGTACCATAGATTTTACCTGCTGATTCAGCTTTGTATTTGACTAGGCGAGAGTAAGAAGCAAACTTCTGTACTGAATCAAAGCGTTGGATATCACCTATTTCATAAAGAATGGTGAGGGCGAGTATTTTTCCGACCCCTTTGATAGATTTGAGTAAATGGTATTCGCGGTAGAAGTGTTTTATGGCATGATTTTCCACCTGTTTTTCTATCTGCCGAAGTTCTTTATCGTAATGTTCAACGAGGTTTAAATCGAGATTGATATTAGCTTGAACGTATTTATCGTCAAAGGTCTCGCGTAGCGCTTCTCGTGCCTAGTTATAGCGAAGATTGGTTCCATGGGCGGGTAAGTTATATTGACTCAACGTGTTACTGACGTGTGCTTTGAGCATTGCGCCATGACGGATAATTTTCATTCGGCGACGTAATAAGTCACGTGTAGCACGCATTGATTTAGGGTAATGATAGGCGACAGGGAATGTACCCCCACGAAGTAGTTTGGCAATTTTAAATGAATCAATTTTGTCGGTTTTAGCTTTACCGCCGTGAATTGCTTTCATGTACAAAGCATGCCCGAGAATGAAGTCGACCGCATTATCTTCGGTAAGCGCGCAATGAAGCAGTGAGGCCTTACTCGGCCTCATCTATTTCCAAGTGCCATGGCATAAGATCGGTAAGATCATCTTGAGGTGAACGCGTTGGCAGCACTTTGAACAAGTGC